>Ga0207076_1078_pt1 | contig 25177 bp, 14 predicted proteins | sample Alteio_BWMinHeat_62_FD_153568 | JGI IMG/M metagenome (GOLD analysis project Ga0207076, IMG submission 153568) | Enriched cells from forest soil in Barre Woods Harvard Forest LTER site, Petersham, Massachusetts, United States -... | ecosystem: Environmental > Terrestrial > Soil > Temperate forest >... | reverse complement strand
CGGAAGCGCTGTTAAACACCGTGCAATTCCCAGCTTCATCGCCCACAACAAGGTAGCGCCCATCGCTGCTGAAGCTCACAACTTTGACTTTGGCGGCGCTTCTTTTACGCCAAAGTAGTTTGCCATTCTGGAAATTATAAAGTTTGATGAGGGGCAGGCCGGTAGCCAGGTCATCGATGGTGTCACCCCTGTCACGGTCGTCACCGATCGTACCGACAGCCAGGTATTTACTTTCTTTACTAAATGAGGCCGCGTCGACATAAGAACCTTCTTGAATATCGCCTGCCTTTTCCCATGTACCTGTGTGCCAGATAAATAAGTTGTTTTCGTTAGAATCACCATCGGTGGCCCATAAATACTTGCTGTCAGGTGAAAAACCAAGATCATCTATGTGTCTTCCCGATATTCCGGTGCGCAGTGGATCCCCCGTTTCTGCATCCAATAATGTCAGCTTAAACAAATAATCTATCTGCATCGCCGCAACGATACGACCATCCGGGGAAATGGCAGCCTTACCTCCCTGTTCGGTTGTAATGGGATAAAATTTCATTTTTTTACCCGCAACAGGGTCCCAGGTATAAACATTCGGATAATAACCCTTTTCGCAGATCAAAGCGGTCTTACTATCGGCTGTGAACGTGATGTTGCCGATCGTGCCCGTCGTGTCATCAAATAGCTGCCGTCCTGAAGCGGTTTCCCATGTTTTCAGCAGCGATTCATTATTTCCGCTGATAATAAATTTCCCATCAGGACTCATCGCCGAATAGTTGGTAATCGCTGCCGCACCTTTTAATACCCTTACCTTTTTTAAAGTATTTGCGTTCCAAATATTGATCCCCAGTTCACGCTCGTCGCTGCTGTTACAGCACGTTAAAAATAGTTTGCTGTCCGCGCTGAATTCGGTTGTACATGATTTGAATCCCGGCTTATAAGGGTATGGAAGATATTCTTCGTTCTGACTCTCCCAATCTTTCGAATCCCAGCTGCTGAATACTTTAACTCGGTGCATCTGTTGGTTATCCAAATTCAAGACCGTGGCATAGCCGTCTATCGAACCTGCAACCACGATCCTGCCATTCGGGCTGTATTTTTCTGACCTGATCAGGCGGTCCTCCCGCAGCGACAGGTACCTGGTCTTTGCAGAGTCCAGGTTTACACTGACGAAATCTTTGAGCCCTATGCCAGTCAATAACTTTTCGCTTTTATCAACAGCTATGATCCGCAACCCATATTCGTTACCCTGCTGCTCGCCGCTGAGTGTTTGTTTAAGGGTCCCTTTATGCCAGTTCCATCGCTTGATGCTATAAACCAAATCACCGGAATATAAACTTTCCCCGTCCAGACTGAACTTTAGTGCTGACACCACTTTACCGTTTTCCATTTGACTTATCTCTTTCCCCGTGGACAAGTCGATAGCGTAGATTGTAGTTCCGTATGCTGCAGCCACAACGTGCCCGCTGGGATTTTCCGAAAAACAAGCGTATTTTAATGGGAGAACAGTTGATAAATGATAGGTTGCTGCATCCCATATTTTGATCGTCCCCCCCAACTCCATGGCCACCAAAAAAGCCCCATCGGCAGACCAGGCAACTTGTAATATGGGCGCCGGCCCGGTTTGAATTACTTTAATCACTGTTCCGGAACGAATGTCCCACAGTAATAAATTGCCATCCCACGATCCTGATAACACGTATTTGCTATCCGGGCTAAAGCAGGCGGTGGGACCGCTCGAATGTCCCGTAGAAATCTTTAGCTCTATTTTAGGCTTTTGCGCATAGCAGCAATAAACAGTCAGGGTTAGAGCGATTAACAAAGTGATTTTTTTCATACTAATTTAATTGTCCGAAAGACGCTCCTTAAAAAACAGGAACTTTGCGTTAGTCAGCGGTTTTTTATACTTCTCTTCCAAATTATAATAGCACAATGATACATTCCTGATCTTTTCGGGGTGCCCGCCCTTCCCATAGATCGTTTGCTCATCGATCAGTAAAATCCCTTTTACAACCGGCAGTCTTTTTGAAACCCAGGCGCCCCCAAGTTGGTACCGGTAACCGAAAAAATGATTACTATCGACCGGAAAGCATGTGGTATCCACAGCAATTTTTAAAACGGTGCCCTCTACCAGCAAGATCCCTTGTTTAGCCGCGCTATCGGGCGCGAGGAATGATTTTAAAGTCTCGTAAGCCAGGTCGCAATTCCCTCTGACGCCTGCGGTTTCTTCTTTTCTATCCAGTCCGAAAAGGCTTTTCAGGACAGTAAGCGCCTCCCATTGCTTTTTTGCACCGGATTTCCTCATCATGATCGCCTTTCCGCACGGCGATATTAGCAATAATTGCGTTTTATCTGACTGGAATTCATAATCGCCCGGCTTAAGAGATTTTACCGTATCATTTTTCTTTAGCAAATGATGATTTTTATTTTTTACGTAGCCGTCGATCGGCATTGAAACAATATATACCGGGCACTGTGCCCGGATGCCCGTGTATAGACAGATCATTAAAAAGGATAACAGTATTGTTTTCATCTTCGTGTTTTCTATAGGGCGTTGCTTTTCTTGCGCAAATGCTTAAAATATTCGGTCTCAAGATCAAGTAAAAACAAGATCGATAAAAAATGGAACAAAAAATGTGCGAACCAATAGGAAACAGCCAGGAGTGAACAAAGCAAAGCCGTCCAGGTGATCAGTCCGTTCACAAAAGAATAAAAGCGCGCTTTGAGCAGCGATAAAAAAGTGTGCGGGTGCGCTTTGTGTTTTAATTGCGGCTTGCTTCCGGGCAAATTCCGGTTTCCAAACCAAAACCAGGTTTTTGGATCGACTATCCGATAAAATTTTGCCAGGACAGGTATGACGGAACCCCGGTCATGATACAGATTAACATCCAAGTTTATCGCCGAGACCGCCACGAAAACCATCAGCATAAATAACAGCCAAAGCATATTGACGCCCGCCTCGCCGTGTACGATTCCCAGGTAACTGTTCAGTACGAGCAAAGGGCCAAAGGTATTTCCCAGGACCGTTTGATGCACGTCGCTGTCATTATCCGGGTCAAGCTGCCCGACGATAATCATTTTGTCTTTCAAGTAATCTTTAAAAAAGTTGGGACGGTCGGCGTTAGCCAGCAGGTAGTTGAGGTCAAATATGCGAAAGTCGGGCGGAACGTTTGGAACCACCTGCAAATCTATGGGCCTGAACCTTGGTTCTATAAAAGGGTCCCTTAATGAAAGCTGGGCACCGATGTAGACAAATGTGCCGCTGAAAACAGGCGCCAGCCGGATTACGGTTCCCGGGTTCATATCCTGATATATCCGTAAAGGAGCAGTTGTAACAGCCAGATACCTGCCCGCGGAAATATCGGCAACCAAAGGATAATTCAGCACAAGGCCGTGCACCGAATTGAAATTTGCGGGTGCGGTGGGAAACTCCGGCCCTACCACTGCTTGAGCTGTACTGCCACCCACCTCAGCTGCTGTAAACAGGACCTTTCGGCCCAGGCCTGCGGCTGTACCCAGGATCGCGCTGTCGGCGGGGGAGGAGGGCTGCATCAGGACATCAAAAAAAGCATACTTGAACCCCTTCGGATGCCGGCTAAGGATAGCCAGTAGCGCGGACAATTGTCTCCTGTCCGTTACCGGCGTATGCGCGGTGCTATCAATAACAAGGCTTTTGGAGATATTTATAAAAACGATGCTGTCCTTTGACATTTTATCGTCGTTTTTAGTCAGCACCAACCGCTTGAACCCGATAAGTACGGTATATGCTTTCGCTTCTAGGCCTGAAAAGAAAGGAATATTAAAAAAAACAAGGAACAGGAAGAGTGTTCCCTGGAAAAGGCTGAAAGCCCAAATGTTTGTGTATGTTTTCCCCTTCTTCAGCGACATAATGCTCAATTATAGTTGGCCATGAAGTAGTTAATCTGGTTTTCCAATACTGCCTCCTTGTCCTGCAATGCCTGTAAAGCCGCCCCGTCTGCCGCTGACAAATTATTGTACCTGTCGCTGATCGTTTTATCAGTCAGCGTCCCGCCGATTTCGTTATCCCCCTGCTGATGCCTGATATCCTCGATGCGCTGTTTCACGCCATTCAGCTGTGCTGTCAAGTTATTTAGCCAGCTCTCCTTTCGTTTGATCAGGGTATCAGCCCGGGCGGATTCCGCGTTCGCCCTTGCCGCTTCCAGATCGGCCCGCTCATTTACAATACTATTTTGCCTGATGAGCCCAATATTGGCAAGGATAGAGACAATTAATACTGCCAGTGCAATCATATTGGCGTATCGTGGCGCTTTGCTTTGTTCTTTTTTTATTGACATTAGTTTAAAGCCTTTAATTCAATAGAAAAATCTGTCTTTTTTGATTTCAAGTTTTCGATGTCTTCATTGGCCGATGCTATAGTTGCCTGTGCAACTTTCATTGCCTTATAGAGGTCATCCAGTTTTTGGATACATTCCAGCTTTTTATCCTCCAGGCGGTGCAGCTGCCCCCTTACCATCGTTATCACATCCATGTTATGCTCACCATAATACACCAACCCGGCGGTTGTTCCCAGCATGAGCAATCTTTCCGCAGTGCTTAATGAGTGCACATACTCGGATAAATATTGATACGGGGTCTGGTCCAATACAAAGATATAGGCCGATGCTATAGGGCTCACCTGGATAACCCTGTCCGCGCTGTCCTTCAAGGAAGCGGCAACGGTATTTACAACCTGCTTTTGATCCCCCAGCGAACTATAAATCTGCTGCTGTTTTTTGACTTCACCGCGCCTGACATCGATCAGCGCGTTTAAGCTGTCGACCTTTTTGATAAGCGCGTCCACCCTCGCCTGGTTTTTGCAGCAGCTCAGGCAGCATAAGATCAACAGGGGCGCTACAAAGAAAAAGTATTTTTTTTGATTGAACATGATAACTGGTGGCCTAGGAAATGATATTTGCCATAAAAATAATATATTTTTAGCTTTTTAACCATCTTTAAAATCATTAAATTATGCCGGCTGGTAGCTTATTAATGACTGCAGCGCTTAAACCTTGGCCATATGGATGAACAGGAAGGAAAAATAGAAATGGAACGTATCGACGAGCTGGTAAAAGCATTCGGTCCGTATGATCCGAAACTCGGTGCGGCAAGCTATAAGTACCCGCCGGCTGAAATGTTCGGCTCCGCAGGTTTTCGCAAATTCTTCAGTGACCACCCGTCGGCCGACGCTGCGTTAAAGTTGTCTGTCTACCTGGGTGACGGACAGTATGCATTTTTCCAGGACCTTACGCTGACCGCTAATATACTTGCAGCAGGGGCCATTGGTTCAGGTAAAACACAGTTCATCTATAACCAGATCGTAATTTGGCTTTTAAAAAAACATCCTGCTGAACTGAAATTCGTATTGTGCGGCAGTAAGCCGGTTGACTATTTCCCTTTCAGAAAATTGAGCAAGCACTTTCTTGCTGCAATAGGCGACAAAGAACCGATCATTACCCCGGAAAGCTTTGAGTGGAATTTAAAAGGGCTCTTGCGCGAATGCGCACGACGGCTCGAATTGTTTAAACTGGCCGGTGTAAGAAACCTTGCCGGCTATAATGACAAGTTTGTTCGGCGGCAAATAGGCAACCCGGAACAACACCGTTATTTGCCGGAGATCGTGCTGGTCATAGACGACCTTTTTAATTTTTTAACAGATCAGACAACAAATGACCTGTGTACCTTAATGCAAATGAATACCGGTACCGGTATTTACATCCTGGCGGTAACCAGCCAGATCGCATCGCATAAATTCACCAAACAGCTCAGGTCCAATTTTACTTTTCATGCTGCATTAAAACTGATGTCCCAGGCGGAATCCAGGATCATCTTAAACAAACCGGGAGCTGAGAAGCTTCGAATGCCCGGCGAGCTCTTTTTTGATTTTAATGGCCGCCCTGCAAAAGCTGAGCAGTTTATGACAGATTTCGCCGACATCGAACGGATGCTGGAGTTTATCGCAGGACAAAGGGGCTACCCAAGTGTACTATTGTTACCCGAAGATGCACACGAGCGCGAGCTTGTTTATGACCCAGGCGCGAAGGACCCCTTATTTGAAGAAAGCGCCCGCCTGGTCGTGTTGCACCAGCAAGGATCAACCTCGCTGGTACAACGTAAATTAAAACTGGGTTATAACCGCGCCGGCAGGATCATCGAGCAGCTCTGTGCAGCGGGCATTATCGGTCCGTTTGAAGGAAGCAAAGCCCGTGAGGTATTGTATCCGGATGAATATTCGCTTGAACGATACCTGAAGCAGCTAAACGGTACGGCGGGTCATCCGGAACCACCAGACACGGCGCCGGAAACGGTTCAACCGCCTGTTACTGCAGGTCAAAGCCCGGAGCCGGCGATCCCGCCGTCCCCGAAACTGGTTGAAAGCACCCCTGCTCCAAAACCTGGTTTTTGGGCATCATTATTTGGCGGAAAATAAATGGCAGCAGCGAGGACGTCAACGAGCAAATGGTGGTTCCCGCTGAATAATTCCTATCTTAGGCCTAACTAAATCCCGATATGACCATATTTCTATTTTTCGTCGTCGTCGTTCTGTATTTGGTCTTTCGAAGTAAAAAGAATACCAGGAAGCCGCATAAGCCTAACGCTTTTAAACCAACACAAGCAAAACCACCGGCACCAAAGCCGGTGACGCAAAGGCCCTATTCATCTACCTCAATACCAGGCATCCGCCAAACACCTCCGTCAAGTCCGGCACCACCGAACCCGGCGCAAATTGCTTTGGACCTTGCTGCGAAACATTTCGGCTGGGAATGGGAAGATTTTCTTAAAACGAAGGCAATGGCCCCGGGCGCCGGAACCGACCATATTCAAAAAATGATGGCCGCGAGTTACCGGCAAATGCAGCAGCTGGACCTGCGCGATTTTTTATATTCCCTGATCAATACGTCCACGTCACTGAATTACGAGAGCACCGGCAAGCTTATTGCCCGTAAACCCTACATTTACCATGAATTACATTCCGGCGTCTATGATTTGGCCGTGCGGCATCATTTAACCGAAAGCGATATCATACAACTTTTGAACCAATTGGTCACCGCTTACCGGGACCGAAAAAAAACGGACCAGCCCAAACCGACTCCTCCTGACAAATCCGCGAATATCCCTGCTGAGGCAACACAATCGCTGCCTGTCAAGGAAGAAAATCACCAAGAGGGTAAGCATATGGCCACGGATACTCCAAAGGAGCCGGTTGCAGGCCCGGAGCTCGTTCAAGTCCCGGTAGCTGCTGTAGGGGATGTGATCGATATCCTACCGGGTGACCTAAAGCTAAATTTCGGAATATCATTTAATATCACCACTACGTCTGGCAAGGAAGCCAAACCGGTCGAAAACAACGTATCTAATGCTTACGTCGGTTACAATATCGACGATTATAAGCTTGGTACACTATACAAAGAAAAAATGGGCCTCAGCCCGCAGGAGGTCACCTGGCTCAACAAATTTACGATCATTTTCAACCAGTTTAACGGTATCGATGCCTGCGCTATAGCCATCAGTCGCCTGTACCTTTCTGCTATCAAGAAAATGGTGAGGCGTTTTGCCAACGCACCGGTAGGGCTGCAGCGAAGAATGGATGAAATTAAAGAGGTAGCCTATAAATTTTCGCTGCAGGAACACGGCCACTGGCAATATTATGACCACAATGAAGTAAAGGCGCGCACCGAGTCTGATTTGTATTACACGGTTTACAAAAAAGCAGAAAATGCGGTCCGGTCGGCATGGCACTGCAGCCATATTACACCGGGTTTTTACGCCAGGACGCAGGAGGCCATCGATCTATTCGAAACGCATATTGAACAGGTACTGGACGAAGTCATCCTCGACCTGTCCGTTACGGTTCCGGAACCCGACGATGCGACCGAAATTATTTTAAACCAACAAAGTACGACCCGCTGGAAGCGCGCCTTTGAGCAGATCACGGGCGCACCTGGACAGAAAATCAAAACGATAGCCGAAGCGGTTCACCATTTAGCTAAACTGAATAAGAAAAATCCCTCGGTAGAAAATATTTATTACGAGGCCGCCAAATTCCTGGTTACGCTGGATAAGGTGGAGTCGCTCAATATGTATTTATACTACATTAAAGCAAACCGGAAATCAGGACGCGGCGATTACAAGCCTTATAACAAAACCAATCAGAAACAATTATTCAGCGCCCCGGCACAACAGGACGAATTCCAGGCGATCTTAGATGAGTTTATTCTCTATAAGGACCTCCGGCAAGCCCTTAAAAAGACCCCAGCTATTTACCAGCTTAAACGCAAAAGGATCATGCTGGACAGCGGCGCTGTCACATTAGCCGGGCACGAATTATCAGGAACGGTTGAGGTACTAAATAAATACCTAAATGAAGACGACGATTTTGAACCCCCTGTAGTTAAAGAAGCCGCAGTGGGCACATATGGTACTGATGAACGGGAGGGAGGGGCGATTGTTGCAGCCGGCAGGCTGTCCGCGACACAAATAGCGCTGCTGTCGCTGTTTAAAGCAAATGGTTTTTGTTTGCCTTCGGCAGCTGTCAATGATTTTGCCCTGCAGCACGGGGCTTTTAAGAACCAGCTCGTCGAAAGCGTTAACGATATGTGCATGGACGAACTGGACGACCTGTTGATTGAAGAAAATGAGGATGATTTCACCATCGATCCTGACTACTTTATAAAAATTTATTCCGAATGATAACCAATTTAAAAGCAAAAGAAGCTACTGCGATCATCAATTCGCTTTCCAGCGGGGTCGTGCCCAAGACCGGGGTCCAGCATATTGTCGTTGGACGGAAAGCGGAAGTGGACGCCTTTGTCCAGGCGCTTGAAGATGTAAAGAACGGGCACAGCATGGTCAAATTTTGGATCGGCGATTTTGGCTCGGGCAAATCCTTTATGCTGCATGTATTAAATACGGTTGCTTTAAAAGCTAAATTTGTGGTGGCCAGCGCTGACTTTACCCCTGACAACCGCCTTTATGCAAATGACGGCAAAGGCCGCGCACTTTATTCGGCCATTATGGACAATATAGCCATACAGACCAAACCTGAAGGCGGTGCCTTGCCTGTGTTGCTGGAAAAATGGATAGAACAGGTGCTTACAAAAACTGCCGGAGACAACAGTATTCCGCTGCACCTGATCCGCGAACAATCGCATTTGCCTTTGGTTCAATCTAATATCTCAAAAGCTGTCCAGGAAATCACCGAAGTCGGCGGATTTGATTTCGGTCTGGTGATCCTGAAATACTATGAGGGTTATATCCGCCAGGACGACCGAATGCGGCTCAACGCCCTGCGCTGGCTGAAAGGAGAATACACGACGAAAACGGAAGCGCGGCAGGATTTGGGCGTAAGGGATATTATTGATGACCTGAACTACTACGATATGCTCAAAAACTTCTGTAAATTTTTCGTCAGCATGGGGTATAGTGGTTTTATGATCAACCTGGACGAAACGATCAACTTGTATAAGATCGGCACCTCGGCCATGCGCGAAAAAAATTATGAAAAGATCCTGATGATTTACAACGACTGTTTCCAGGGCAAGGTGAGCAACCTGTTTATCAACTTTGCAGGGACCAATGAGGTGCTGGAGAATGAACGGCGGGGTTTTTTCAGCTACCGTGCATTGCGGTCAAGGCTGGAGACTAACCGTTTTGAAAGCGCCGAATACCGCGATTTCGCCCAACCGGTGATCAAGCTCCTGCCCCTTGATTTTAACCAGGTTTTTGTTTTGCTGCAAATGCTGCGCGAAATATTCAACGTCAATTACGCAGTGCAGGTGCCGCTTTCCGACGATGAGATCATACAATTTATGGAAGAATTGTATAATAAGCCAGGCGCGGCCGAGTTCCTGCTGCCGCGCGAAGTCATACGTGATTTTCTGGGCATTTTGAGCTTGCTGCGCCAGCACCCTGGCGCAGACAAAAAAAAGATGTTCGCCAGCCTTCAAGTGAAAGACGAAAGGCCAAAAGACCTGTTACTTGAAGATATAGAGGAATTATAACATGTACGACTTGCTGGCTGAACCGATCAGGCGCTATATCCGCGACAAAGGCTGGGAGTCCCTGCGTTCGATCCAGGCGGCAGCGATCCAGCATATTTTAGGGGGCGACCGAAACTTTATCCTGGAATCCAGGACGGCGTCGGGTAAGACCGAAGCAGCATTTCTCCCCATTTTATCGAGGGTTTCCTTTAAAACGCCGGGTGTAAAAGTGCTCTATATTTCCCCGCTGATCGCACTGATCAATGACCAGTTCATGCGCATTGAAGAATTATGCGAATACCTGGATGTACCTGTGACCAAATGGCATGGCGAAGCGAAACGTTCGCTGAAGGAAAAACTGATCCGGGAACCGAAAGGTGTTTTGCTGATCACCCCGGAATCAATTGAGGCTATGTTTTGCAATGCGCCGCAGCATATCCGGCATTTATTCGCGACGCTCGAGTACATCGTGATCGACGAAATACATTCCTTTTTAGGCACGGACAGGGGCGTTCAGCTGCAATCGTTGCTGAGCCGGTTACGGATGGATGCCAAATGCAAATTCACGATAATAGGATTGTCGGCCACGATAGGCGACCATGCCGCGGTCAAACAAATGACCGGTGATGCCGGCAATACTACGGTGTTGCGCGACCCGACGGCGAAAGACATCGTCGCCGAGTTTAAATATTTCCCGGATGAAGGCGCCGAATTGCCGGTGGAACTGCTGAAAGACTTGTACCAAAGTACCTGCGAAAACAAAGTATTGATCTTTCCAAACAGCAGGGGCAGGGCAGAAGAGATCGCCGTCAAACTCAACAAAATATCAGACCGCGTCGGTGGCCATCATAATTACTTTTCGCATCATTCTTCTGTTGACCGCGAGGTACGGGAGTACGTCGAGCGCTTTGCCAAGACCAACCAGCGTTACCCCTTTGCGGTTTCCTGCACTTCTACCCTGGAGCTGGGCATCGATATCGGTTCCGTCGATAAAGTTGTCCAGGTTGACGCTACCAGTTCGATCGCCTCGCTGATCCAGCGGGTCGGCCGCGGTGGCCGTAAAGACGGAATGACCAGCAGCCTGTTGTTTTATGCAACGCAGCCCTGGAGCCTGATCCAGTCGCTGGCCTGTTACTCGCTTTACCAGGAAAAATTTGTGGAACCGGTAAGCAACAACCAATATGCCTATGATATTTTGCTGCACCAAATATTATCCACCGTTAAACAGCTAAGCAGCTGCACTTTCGATGTGCTTCAGCAACGAATGGCGGGTAATTATGCATTTGCGCAACTTAATCCACCAGCAGTCACTGCAGTTGTGCGGCACTTACTGAAATTACAGATACTAGAGCTCATCGGCGGCGAACTGATCATTGGCGTCGACGGTGAAAGGATGGTGAATGCGCGTGATTTTTACGCGGTATTTAAAACCGATCCCAATTATAAGGTGTTTCATGCGGATAAGCCGATCGGTGAAATTCCGCTGACATCGATCATTATAGTTGACGAAAATATTTTCCTGGCCGCCAGGATATGGAAAGTCGTCGATATTGACGAAAAGTCAAAAAAGATCACCGTCACACCCGCTAAAGACGGCAAAAAACCAAAATTCCCGGGTGGGGGAATGGATGTGCACGCACGGGTGCGCCGACGCATGCTGGATTTATTGGTCACGCAATCGGAATGGCCGGAGCTTGATAAAAGTGCGGCTAATGTGCTTTCAGAATACCGTAAAACCTTTAGCCAATATGCTGTTGAAGATTTGGAATATGACTGCCCGGTCTTCGAAAAAGAGAACGGTTGCGTGATTTACACCTTCCAGGGATCCGGCATTAACCGTGCCATTAGTTTTATCCTGCAGCAAATGAAATCTGCCTTTATAGTGACACTGGTCGATGAAGACAGTACAGTGCATATGAGCTGTGACGTCGCCACGGCTGAAAAAACGTTGACCGCTGCACTGGCGGCGCTGAGCGGTGTGGATGCTTTTTTAGAAGAGGCCATTGCAGCTAACCCGGGCGGTATAGTAACTTCTAAATGGGGGCCTTATCTGCCACCCGTTCTGCAACGGGAGTTGTTAAAAGCAACACGCTATGATTTCGATGGCGCCGGCGAATTCCTGGCAAATGTCAGACTGATCCGGCACAAAGACAGTTGCGCCAAATTGCCATAGGCCCCGGAAGATAATTTTCAATAAGTCTTGCGTCTTTTGCCCATCGGCCCGAAATACGTAATGGCCCAGGAACAACTATTTAGGACAACGGTTAAAACGCCGGCAGCGATGAATAGCGTTGCGTTAAGATCAGGCATTTGATAAACCGGGTAAACAAAATAAAGCGTCGCCAATGGTAAAAAGACCAGCAGGACAATTCTTGATACGGGTAAAATTATCAGCGGATATATCCAGTCTTTTTCGTCGCCATCGGCAATTTTTTCGCCACGTGTTTCTGGAACAAAGTAGACGGATATGATGATTAGCAGGGCGAGCATAAATTCCAGTGTGAAAATGATAAATGGCAACGCAAAAGCGGAAACTTTAAAGCCTATGATATCTACATTATCTTCGGTCTTTTCCATATTCGCTCCGATTAATTTCCTTGCTGCATCGAGCGTTTTATCGCCATATAAGGTATCGAGCCTGTTCATAAAGAATTTATCGCTGAGCCATTTCGCTTTATCCCAATTTATATTAGGACAAAGCAGGAAAAAGCTGTTGGTATGAACGACCGCAGTGTGTGTTTTAAAAGTTAAAGCAAAGTCATCGCGGGCCCAATTTCGGTCACGTTGCCCCTCCTGCACAACTGCCCCCTCCGATGCTTGTTGACCTGCCAGATGTCCCCGGTCGATGATAGAAAAGGCCAGCCTCCAAAAACCGCCGATGAATTTAATGTTGTCAAAATTTATAGTGTATTTTTCCTGAATCGACGGGCTTACAGACGGATCGGCTGAAGCAGCATCCTGTTTGAGTTTTAATTTAAGTTGCCGGGAAACAACATTTCTCCCGGAATCTATCAGCGCTTTCAGTCTGCTGCCTAAGGTATAGCTATCGATGTCCGTTGCCATCACAATATTTATGGAATCTGCCCGGTACCGTCGAATCAGTTCAGCTATTTCAGGCGCCTCTTCTTTAAGAAGACCTTTCTTTACATTTGCTTCTTTGTTCCGGCTCGTGCTGTCTTCAGGTGGCTGTGCCTGTTCTTTCTCCCGGACCGGTAGCTTATTATTTAATTCAAAGTACAGCAGGCAAAACCGGCGATTTTTAATTTTCTTTTTGGGATCCGGGTATTCTGCCTTATGTAAATCGCTTTCTGAAAAACCGTTCTCAATCAATATATTCTCCAGATTTTCAAGCGCCGCGCTGTTCACACTGGTATATTGTTTTGATAATTCCGGGTCTTCATCCCCGGCGAGCGCGCTGACCCTGATTTCAGGCATCCTGGCCGTCTCGTCACTGCGGATTTGGTCAGCGAGGTCCAATTGGCTTAGCGCCGTTACCTCATGATGGGACTCTTGAAAAACCACCTTATTGATCGCGCCAAACAGCGAGATCGCAAATAATGTTACAATAACTTTTGATAAAAAAATAAGCCTGGTCATAAAGTATTAGGATTTGGGTAAGGTGTTAGGGTTATTAATTGCTCCTTCGGATACGGGCTGGTCGTTAAGATTATGGTTTCATAGAAATAAGCTTACGGTTGATATAACGCGTTTATTTTAAAAGCGTTACTTAACGCAAATATAAATATATTTATCAATTTGCAATTGGTTTAGTCCGCCAATAGCGGCCGGCCGTGCAGTACTAAATTCTGCCTGCTTTTACCTGGATAGTGACCAGGATACCAAACTTTCCGGGGTGGTAGGAAATTTTTTTTGCCGCGCTCTTTTATGGTAATAAAATATTTGTAAGTTTGGGAAACTCAAACACTTATCTTAATGACAGAAAAAACCTTTTTATCACAGAATACGCAAACTTCGAAATGAATTGATGTTTATTTCACCAGAAATAAGCACAAAGATATATAACTGATTACTGCTCCTTGTTTAAAGTTATTTCACAGGAATAACTATTGATTTGATTTATTTTTTGATCCGGGCGACACCATGGCTAAATTCAGGCATGCTATTTTGCTTCTTATGCTATTTGCTGCAACATTTAAATGTTACGGACAAAACCTGCATTTAGATTCGATGCCCGATCTTTATATCATTACTATAGACAAAACAGGCTCGATGCTATGGGATATAAATCAGAAATACCAATACTCCAGGATAACGACATTAGCCACGGAGGTCACTGAGCGGATAAAGAATTCCAACCTGTTTGTTCCAACCCATTTTAAAAGGGATCGCTTTTTGTTTTTTTATTCCGGAACAGTCGAACATTCACTGGACGAATCAAAGAATTTACCGGGACGAATCCGGTATACCAGCAATTTCGAAAGTTCATTGATCCATCACACGGACAGTGCACTGCATGCGTTCAATCAAAAGGATGACCTCGTTGCAAATATTTTCAGCCAGTTGGACACGGGGAGATATAATTTCGAATATTCCTTTGTTTCTCAATTAAGGCTTTTTTCACTTATTAAAGGCCTGGATTATATAAAGGGAAAGCGGTTAACCAATGCCTTCAATCATATTTTCCTGCTGATGGTCACGGATGACGAGGATCAAAACGACCTGTGGATGAAGGATTATAAAACCGTTCATAAATATGCGCCTGCTAAAATCAAGGAAGTCAATTATTACTCGGACAGGTATTTATTCAATCCTTTTAACGAAAATACGGATTTGACGAAGAGCGGCGTGTTCTATAACAGGTACTCTGATGAGCACGAATCCCCATACCTGAATTTGTATGAATATAAGACGAGCCAGGAGTCGCCAAAGTTCTCAATCAAAGATGGACGATTGGTTGGAATCACGGCGGACAGCCCCGGTGCCGTCAATGTCGCGGCTAATCGAACCGAATACGGCAAAGATCCGATTTCGTTTTTTCACGTCGATTCTATTTTTGTCAACGGAATTGGCCGGCGGGTCAATGCCGACTTGAATCGGATCCTTAAGCTTCCAGCGAAGCTGAAAGGTGGCTTTAACAGCAATTCGATATCAGTCAGCGGTTATTTTCAGGTGAATTATCGGGATACGCTTCTTGGTCAGCGGCCTAAAATAATCAAGTTCAGTGAATCCCAGGAATTACCTTCGATATTGGCATCTAATATTAAGCGGGCTGGGATATTATTGATTATAGTGATATTGCTAACAGCCACCATCAAGTTTTTTCTGGTTACTCCCAACGAAAAGTTTTTTGTTTTATATGACAGCCTTGGCAATGAGTTTAGGATACGAAAAGGACAAGTTGTGTTCGGAGGCAGCAACCGGTGGAAGCAAGGCGACAACGCATTGTTATATTATTTCTCGGATCAAAGCGGTTTGTTCTTTCTAAAAAGCAAGAACAAGAACATAAAACAACAAAAAATCTCTGTTTCAGGTAGTTCCTTTTCTATTGTTATTAAAAGCAGGATTGAATTAACCATCGATTGTGCACATGAGCAATTTAAACCCAGCACCGATATCCCCGAATATCATGAAGGAAGAAATTTCGACCCGCTATTGGAATTTGTTTACGAACGAAGCATTAAATACAAGTTTCTGCAATATCTGAGGGGAATTAAACGGCTAAAAAGAACCTACCGGCGCGCTATTGGAAAGCGTGCGATCAAACTTACCGGAATGTATTACTATCTTATACAGTTTGAAGAGATAGAAAAAACAATTATTTCTATTTCGGCTAAACGTTACAGAAATAAAACCTTCACCATAGAAACCGGTCCCGCGAAGAAAATACAGGAAGCCGCAACCAATGACGATTTAATCAAATTTAGTGTCAAAGATCATTACTTCAGCCGTACAAGGTATGCCGACAGTTTGATCATTATTAATTATTTACCTGGTGCAGTTACGTGGAATGTCTTGAAACTTGAGTACCGGAACAGACTCTCCTACGTCTACCAGCTACTACAATTCGAACAGGCAATCAAATCCGGTAACTTTTCTATGAAACTTCTGGAGCGAAATGCATCCATTCTCAGGCGCCATATGCTTAAAAGTTCGACACAGCTAAAAAGAGCACCGGTCTATTTTAACAACGTGTCCGAATTCGGCGAAACATTGTCGCTGCCATCTGGATGGCGTTCCCTTGTTTTTTCGGGGGGTCAAATAATACCTGATTTAACTTTTAAGTTTAGTTCCTATCCGAGTTTTCTCTATTTATCACAAACAAAAAATGTAAAAAACAGAGAACTTAAAGTTTTGTATTCGCCGTTTTTAAATGGCAATGACCTGGAAACGATAACCCAGAGCCCTACGTCCGGCAATTTTCATTTATATAATGCCCTGGCGCCGGAACTTATTGACGGCCCCTCGAAGAACCCTCATGTCAACCAACTTGCCAACGATATTTTTTCATTTTCTTCAATGAAGGATATCCTTTTGAAGATTGATATTCAAAATAACGAGATAACCTACGATGACCAAATCATTAATCTAAACGATAATCAACTATGAGCGAATACTACTTGCCCGTAAAAATTGCAAAGCGGCGGATCCACATTTGTAAATTGAATTCGGAAGAAAACAAAAACAACTTCGAGTTTATTGTCCCGGTTGACGGGGACAAGATCGAATTATTCAGTATTCCGCCAGACGGTGTTTTGATATCTGACAGCGGGACCGCACACGACAAGGCCGTTCTGACCCAGGCATATTTAATAAATGGCGTTATAAATGAGCAAGACGCCTCGGAAATCAAAATTGATATACTTTTGGGAAAGACTAATGAAAAAAAGGATAAGCCGTACACACAAAATAATCTTCATATCAAGCGGGATGACGATACGGATATTTTTATAGCGAAGACCACGAATCAACTCAAGTTGAAACGACTGAACTTTACGATAACTTATCTCGACGAAGAGGACCAGGCATTCAGTTATTCGTTTATTGTACATACGCCTAAATCAACAAGCGAAAATGTTGAAATTTATGACGCTGCGATAGATTTCGGCTCTGAAGCGTCTCAGGTTGGTTTTAAAAAGCGTCAAAAAAATACGAATAGTAACGAGCCAGTCCGGGTTGTAAAGATATTAAAGGAATATCATCCACAATATAAGGGCGACTGGTTTTGGCAAGGTATTTTAGACGAAAGTGACGAGGAAAAAAAACTATCTGAAGTCATATTTTTTTGTAAATAAAAGTCACAACGGCTATAAATTTGGAGATCGTCCGAATGCGAATGAAAACGAAACCTTCTTAAAAACGCTGCTGCCTCGGGAAACGGCCTATACCGAGGAATCGGCGAATATATATTCCACCTTATATCTTTTGCCGAATTTAAAATTATTTGAGCTTTTGCCGCAACAAAGCTGGCCTGACAACGACATCACTTTCAGTACTGCGGCTAATAACCCGAATGAATTCGAGGGAACTATTCCGGTTTTGAGTCAGGACCTGATTGAACATTATATCCGCCTGATTTTGAACAATATTTTTTATTGTATCCTCAGGCGGTTAAACGTTAACAGAAAGGAGCGGTATTTGAATATTACTTTGCTGATGCCCAATGTCTATGCCCAGGAAAAAGTGTACAGGTTAGTCAAAGATTTCTATGATGACTTTAAGCTGATCGCTAAAAGTTCCGGTACCGACGATTTTAGCAATTTCAAGGGAATCGAAGTGCAGGTCATGTCCGAAAGTGATGCGTCGTTTTTTGGTATAAGATTTTCGTCGGTAGGGTCAAACCAAACCGCAATCGAGGCCGAGGATGGCGGTAACTTTTTAATCATAGATGCAGGTAAGGGAACCACCGACTTTTCGATTTTACGGCAGCAAGCGGACGTGGTTGTTTATGACAGTATTTTTAGGACCGGCCTTCCAGGGAGCGGCCAGACGCTCACCTACGCCTTCATGGAAGCGCTCAACGATCTTCTGCCAACAATTCGTCTTGATGAGTTTATTTTGTCGACTAAAGACATCCCGGATATTCTATGGTTTATGGAAATCATGGAGACTTTTAAATGCGAACACGATCAAATGAAAGACGGGCCCGCAATTGCAGCCAGTGAAAAATTTGAGAATTTACGCCAGTTAAATGTTTTTCTGGTAAAAAATTATTTGGATGAAAAACTCAGGCTGCCGGGCAGTGACGCGAAACTGAAATCTAAAATAAAAGATCTGGTCGATAAAGTTGAAGAAACGGTAAAACTCTCAGGAATTGAAGATTTCACTCAAATAATTTTTGCCGGGCGTGCGCTAAAACTTGACGCGCTCCACACTGAACTCGAAAGCCGTTTTAGCAATAAATTGTCATCAACTCCCGACAAACACTTTTTTGTTTACCACAAAGACACATTGAAATCTGTGTGCCTTAAAGGGGCATTTAACAAGCGTTTTGGCCGGGTAAATTACAACTCGGAATTGATCGGCATACCTTTAATCATTGATAAAAACAAGCAGGTGGTTAAAGACATCGATAAGACCTTAGGTGGTAAGTTTTTCAATAAAAATAAAGTTACTCCCAATGCCGATGAACATATTTTGGACCAGTTTTTTTTTAACGGCAGGGATTTTACCTGGACAAGCGATTTGAAATTCAAGATCGGGGCGGTCGACTATCAGCCGGAATTCGCAGAAGGGCGGGGGGAAAATTGTAATATTTTTTACGCAGGTGACTCCTTTTTATTGCGTTGGGAAAATAGTACGGCGCTGCTGGAGGGCAATAACCTCCCTGAATACTATACCCAAATGGTAAAAGAAACGCTTTTCCCTTTTGCTTATTTGAATTTCGCGAAGCCCGGGAGCGCCAATACCAAGCGCTTCAAGATGAATAAAGCCGAACCACAGCAGACTAATGCAGATCAGGAAAAGGCCAAGGAGGCGGAGGTTCATCCAAGTAAACAGCAAGCTGAAGAGCCAGTCGTTAAACCGCTTAAACCGATTGAAGAGGCGGGCGGAGAAAAAAAGAAAGATGATGATAAGGATAAGGACATACTAGCTTAGATTACTTATTTTTACGTACATGAGCAAGGCGAAAACAAATTCGGAAAGAAAACCAATACTAACGTTGAAACGCTTAGTCCTATTGATGATCTGTACATCAATAGGGCTATTTATTTATTTTATGGTTGGATTACCCGTGGATAACAGCCCAGGCGTTTCGAACGGCGACACCATTATTCAAAAATTTGAAAAAATCACCGGACCGGACACCTCCGGGTTATTTGTAAAAAAGAAACTGGTTCAACAGCCAATGGTCTATATAGACTTTGAACACAAAAAATTGGTCCTTCTTGACGAGAAAAAAACGGAAATTCAACTTGTCCAAAAGGATAGTTTATTTTCAATTAGTCCAGACGCCACGGATCACTTTGATGACTTAATTGCCGAAAAATTTAAATTGACGGAATATAAAAAGTGGATTACCGATAATAAGATACTTGAAAATGCAGATATCAATGACTTAGCAGCTGCTTTTGCTATTTCCGATCCTGTTTTGAACCCATCCGAAAGCACTCCGCGGGATATAGCATTTTCATTGCTTTATAAAAAACTGATCGGCAGCAAAAGTCTCCAACAAATAGCTGGGGATGGAAAATTAGAAAGTCTGTCGACGGGTATGTCTACAGTTGATGTCGTAAATAAAACAAAACTGTCACGGGCGCTGACCAAGGTAGGGTCAAATGAAACACGTGACGAGGAAAAATTTATCAATGCTGAATATGCAAAGGCGCATAAATTATCGTCAAAATCGGGCAGCGAAGGCCAGGGAGCGGACACTTTGTTTGCAGGAATATTTAGCTTTGACTCAGTGCCGGTGGCTTTGTATTTAAATGAATCTAAACATGTGTTATATACAGACAACAAAGCATATTCATACGACGCGGATTCATTTATGCCGACTGATTCCGTTGCCGCTGCTGAGTTTTTAAAAGATCAATTTTCGTTTCATGTACAGAAAAATATAGATACCAGGGAGTTGGATTCCAAACATGGGATCAGTTACCAAAACAATTCAAATGGTACGACGGCTACGACGTCGGGTATGTTTCGCAGTATCATTTTAGCTATTCATTATAATCAAGGCCCTTATTTTATTATTTCAAAGCGACTGGTAGGTCCTGATCAAGACAATGGCGATTTCTTATATGGAAAGTTTACAGAACATGAGAAGTATCTCAATGAACTTATGAGTGAACTGACTTCCAGCCCCTCCATGCTGATGATCAAGCAGTCAACGGTAATCTATTTTGTGTTTTTCACGATTTTGTTTTTGATTATAGCGAATGTGGCGCTCCAGCGCTTTGTTAAGAAGTTGTTCCCTGCATGGTACTCGGCTGGGGCAGCGGTACCTGCAACTCAAACCGGGTTAACTTTCACGGACGCAAATCAAACTAATACGGGCACTGCAGATGGCGGAGATGTTGACTCGGAAAATAAAAATATAGTACCTAAAGAAGAGAAAGGGGGCGACGTGGAAACAACTGAATCTCTTGAAAGCAACCAAACCCTATATGTTGCCAGGCAGACCGAAGAGTTCGAATTGAAATTAGAAGCTGCTCAAAAGGAAAACCTCGCGAAAATTCATGAACTGGAAAATAGATTAGAAAAAATCACCAGATTGGTGATAATTGATGACATTGAAGGTCTCGACGTATACGAATGCTTAAGCAGCGAAGTCCGGGAAATGGAGAAAAATCCAGATATCCCCCATTTGGTTAAGTTCGCTGTGCTTTTTAGAACGCCAAATTCAAAAGAGAAATATGACTCGGAGACGATTTTAAAACCTTACATGGAAGCCAGGCAATCCATTGATAAATTAACTGCAGACTTAAAGCAAAAAAACCAGACGATAGATGATCTCAACAAGCAGGTCGAGTTCGTCAAAAAACAACTGCAAAATATTTCCGAGTTACTATACAACGCCGATCTTTCTGAAGGAGTGGACACATTTCTGCGGAAAGAAGTTCAAAGAATAAAAAAAGTTGATATACCCAATTTGGTCAGGTTTGCATCTATCTTCAAACTTCCAAGCCAGCCAACGCCGGAAGCGACGTTGAAAATATATTTTGATACAGAAAAGTTAATCCGGGAATTAAGCGAGCGTGTTAAGGTGAAAATTTCAGACCCTTCTCTACTGAGAAACGGAAAATCCTGCCCAAAAAAAACAACGAGGTTTGTTGCCGACAGGCAAACAAAGAACGCTATCGCATAAATTAATACGAATGCACCCAAAATGGAATAATTTATCTGCGTCTGTTTCGTGCCAACGTTGAGCATATAGATCAGCGGTAAAAACAAAAGCATGATCATCAACAAGATCAGTATCCATTTTGGGTGTTCTGCCAAAATATAACGGGTGACGACAAGGTCCGTTGTTTGCGTGGTAAAAGTGCTGCCTTGATTAAAATGGGGTTGAAGTTCGAAATAGCTGTTATGTTTGGCTTGATTATAAAGATTGATGAACCACTGATTGTGCGCGGATCGCAATATGTAGGCCATATCGCTCGATTGGTATCCGCTTTCCTTTATCATGTTATCTATCTTCATGCCGGGGACTTGGATCTCGGCCCGGTATTTAATGTAGCTTTTTTTAGTGTTTAAATAATTTGCCACCTGTTTCGAGAAAAATGGTGCTGAAATACCGGCGGCGACCAAAATCGAAACGATGATTAAACGGCGCTTTCTTTTAAAAAAAGGACAGCTGCCAATGATCAGAGCCAAGCCCCCCGACAGAAGGGTAAAAGCCAACAAACAACCCTCCGTATACTTGTAGGCAAAAAGTATAACGCGGCTTTCCCATATCAAAAACATGCAAAAAGCCGCGCATAAGCCTGATATATAAAGCAATGCTCTCCATTTTGAGAGTGACGACGAAAATAGAAACCGCTGAAATAAATGATGAATCAGGCCATATAAGGCAAAAATGACGCTAAAGCCGCTATCCTGTATAGCAAAATATAAGAATGCGGTAAGCCAAAGAACGATTCCTGGATAATTATCATGAACAAGTTTGTAAGGACGGGGATATCTTTTCGGTGTAATAGTTGGACGGGGGTATATCTTTTTTGCAGAGATCAGCCAAAAGTCGAATAAAAAGTAGGTCAAAACAGGTATAGGAATATTGATTATCCTGGACCCTCTGCCTTTAAAAATTATAGTGAAAACAATGAGTAATAATAATATTAGCCCAAAAGCCAGTAAAATTCTGTTAGGTGACCATTGAGGTGGCGTAAATTCTTTAAATTGTTGCTTTCGGTAATTAAAGATAAAATTCACCAGCAGCACAATTACAAAAACTGCCAATGTCATCGCAGTCGTCCACCAATAGACACCGTATCCATCGCTCAAATCGCCAAATCTAATCAGGCCGATATCATTTATTGGAAGGAAGGTGCTCATTCGCCAGGCAAGTATCAATCTGAAAACACAAAAACAAAAAACAACCACGTATGCGCCTATTTCAATAAAGGAAAGCTTCGCCAGGTGGGCCATTTCATGAGGAAATCGAAATTTGGAGTTCCGGAATACTATCCGCGTCTTATCAGTGTACAGCCTAAGCCCAACAAGGATTATAAATAATATGATGTAATAATTTATATGTCTGATTTTTAATGGGTTAGTATCTCTAAGGTCTCTAAACATAAAACGCCACTTTACCCCGCTTTGGACATTCTTTGTTTTAAGAAAAAAAATTGAATCCGCCGGGTATATTACCGGCTCATTTGACTCAGCGTATAAATCTTTTACACTGAAGTACATTTTTTCCATAGGTGTGCCAACGCGGTAATGCAAAATCCCATTGATGTGGTTCACGTTTTTGACGCTATCGAAAATATTAAAGAAATATCCGCCTTTTAAATTGTGATATTGTACTTCTTCCATTGACGATGTGATAAACAAACGATTATCTTTGTCTATATCGTTAAGAGAATACATTTTTGGAAGCAAGTATGACAAGCCGACCTCAGTCCCCTTTTCTTGAATGTCTATTTGCAATACATCGGTCTTTGCTGTAGACGTGCCGGCATAAAATCTATCGGCATTACCTGCAAAAACCATAAATTTCTGGTGCGGGTTGTCCAGCAGCTTTCCATTCATGGTAATCGTCCTTGAATAAAAAAAGCCACTTTTTGGAAACAGCACAAGAGGGCTTTTATTGTCCGCAATACTTTCATCTGAATTCGGATCAACACATTGGACTTCAGTTCTCAGTAATAAGGCACCTTCTAATAAAAACCGTAATTCTTCAGAAAGTTTAACCTGGACTGCTTTATCTACGATCGCCATCAAAGGAAAACTCTTGGAAACCTTTTGCTGAAAAGTGCTTGTGTCGAATTTTGCAGAGTTACGATCTGTTCGCATCAGATACAGGCATGAATCAGGCTCACCTTTCAGTCGGGAAAACCACCCGCTTTTTGGCTTCTTTATAATTTTTAATTCAAAAATGAGCTGCCCGCGGTCTTCTATAGTAAAACCATCGGAAATGTCCTGCGATAATATTGGATTTTGCAGTTTTAGTTTTTCCGGGGATCCTTTAGACAAATAGAACGGCTCATAAAAATCATTGATCGAAAATGCGACATGGTTGCCAACCCGTTTCAACAGGATGTCCCCTGTTTTGTGATCCCACAATGATTTATTTACATCGTCGGACTGGACTAACGCCAGGCTGTCGTTAAAATTTATCCCCTCATTCTCTAAAATATGATATTTGGTATTTTCAAATACGGCGCTGTCGGGATAAACATAATTTATCACCGTGAGCATCGCTACGCCAGCAAGCACTACAAATCCAAGAAAATATGGCCCGACGTCTTTAATCGCACCACTTTTTCGTTTCACCCGTCTATTTATAGAGATGATAACTAATACAACAGGAAAATTAACCCTGATATGAATAAAGTTCGTATTTGAAAAAGTGGCATTTTTAGGTTTTAGGGGTTAGGCAAGGTTTTAATATAAAATTTATTAATTAGGATTTTTAAACTTTTCACACCGGCAAATCGCGCGGCCTTTGCAACCGCGTTTGAACTGTTATCCGACTGCTGGATATCATTTTCCCTGAACTCCCGGTATTTTATTTTGGAATTAAATTCCAGATCATTTAATAAAAGCAAATAGTTGTCGTGGTAACTGATATCGTCATTTTTTAAAAAATATCCGGCAAAGTCAGCGACATGGAACGTGGTCCTCCTTATTTAAGCCCTCCGCATTGAACCTCAAATTCTGGATTTTCGAATTAAACGCGGCCAGGAAATGATTATCAAGCTTCTCAAAATATTTCCTGGTATTTTGATAATGATGAGACTTATTCATTTTGCCCAGACTTTCAACCAATAGTTGAAAAATAAAATTGGATTCAATACTTGAATTTGCCGTTTCAATATCGATCGGCTCCAGCGCCATTTCAGACGCAGTTATTCTATTATTTTCACCAATCCGAAGATTCGCTGTTTTTACGCTTTCGTAAAAAGCAGCAGGATCAAATCGTTGATTCTGAAGGGCGTTGACATAATATTTAAAGAGAATTAATTGAACCTGCTCGTCCTTTATCGTTTCTGCTTTATATGATTCCGGCATATTGTGACCCTCGATTGCTGCCAGTTGCTCTCCAAACTTCAAAGAATAAAATATCAGCGCATTTCTTGAAAAAATATCCGTCCCTTTTATGCTTTTTATATTGCCGATAAATTCCTGAACAGCGGGGCGGTTCTCATTGATTCCATTTAAAATATCGTCAACGCTCCTGAAAACACTCGTCTTAGCGCTTTTAAACAATTTTGCAAACCGGATCATACTTTCGGCATTGCCGCCTCTTTCTGCCGTTTCTATTTTTCCTTTGAGATAAAAAAATAGGTCTTCTTCTACCTCCTCAACTAACAACGTTCTAATTTTAATGGCGGCCCGCCCAAGGAAAATATCTTGCAAAAGGCCATTGAGTTGTTTTAACACCGCTGAGAAGTTCTCATCGGTAATTTTGGGCAGTTTAAATTCATCTGATACGATCTTGTTGTATTCAGTCGTTAACTCATTGATTTTATTAATCGATGTTGACAGGCTCTCCTGTTGTGTATCATCGGCTTTCCTCGCGCGCAAAAAACGCTCAAAAAGCATCAATCGAACGGTCTTTA
>Ga0207076_1077_pt1 | contig 25193 bp, 18 predicted proteins | sample Alteio_BWMinHeat_62_FD_153568 | JGI IMG/M metagenome (GOLD analysis project Ga0207076, IMG submission 153568) | Enriched cells from forest soil in Barre Woods Harvard Forest LTER site, Petersham, Massachusetts, United States -... | ecosystem: Environmental > Terrestrial > Soil > Temperate forest >... | reverse complement strand
CTGGTTGATAAACGAAAATTCAAAAAGTACGTAATTATCGCCCATTATCATCAGCTCGCGTCTGTTTACCCGGCCTTCAAATGTTTCATCAAAATAATGCTCGGCTGCCGCTTCTACAGGGATATCTATTTTTTCTTTTTCCAGTTCGGCCTTAAGTACTGCAAGTGCACCATTAATTGATTCAGGTGTATTTCTGTAATAATCAGCCATAATATGCGGCGTCGCAATTATTTTCTTAATACCAAGCTCCATCATGTTTTTGACCAGTGCAATAGACTCTTCAGGGTTTTTGGCGCCATCATCAATTCCGGGTAACACATGTGAATGCATGTCTACCAGGATCGAACTGTAATCAAAAGTGATATCTTTTTTGTATTCCTTCTTTTTAAAGATCCCAAACATTTTACCGATAATTATCTTGTCCACATAATACAAACTCCATTCGCCTATCCACGTCAGCCGTTTTCATTGTCGGGGTATTATTGAACAAACTGTACTTTCACGCTAAAAACTAAATAAAGCCCTCGAGCTAAATTTAGCTTTAGTTTATTTTTGATCGTTTAACACAAAATATTGTGTAACAACCGGCTACAAAGGTAAACAATGCATCCGAATTCCCGGTGAGCATTTTTTTTCATGATTTAACCTTCTGAAAACAGGGATTAAAGAGGGTTTTGAGATAAATATTGCTCCCATGCCCAGGCAGATGACATCATCGTATCAAGCCCGATTTGCGCCCTCCAGTGAAGATATTTGGCCGATTTGGTTACATCGCCCCATACCTGCTCAACATCTCCGCTCCGGCGGGGCCCTATTTCATAATTTAGTTTTACATCCGTAGCGCGTTCAAATGCATTAATTACCTCTAAAACCGTATGCCCGTTACCCGTGCCTAAGTTAAATACGTCATAACCGGCAAATGAGTTGCCTTCCATCAGCTTTAAAGCTGCCACATGGGCTTTTGCAAGGTCAACCACATGAATATAGTCGCGAACGCAACTGCCGTCCCTGGTATTGTAGTCATTACCGAAAACAGTGATCTTTTCCCTTTTACCAATGGCGGTTTGGGTAATAAAAGGTACCAGGTTTTGCGGAACACCTATCGGAAGCTCACCTATCAATGCTGATTCATGTGCGCCAACCGGATTAAAATATCTTAATGAAATTACTTTTTTGGCATCCCCTGAAACAACAGCATCCTTCAGGATTTCTTCGGCAATTTGTTTGGTATTGCCATAAGGTGATTGTGCCGGCTTTATTGCTGCATTTTCGGTAACAGGTAACTCATCCGGCTGCCCGTAAACCGTGCAGCTGGATGAGAAAACAAAATTTATAGTTTTATCACTATAAACCCTCAATAAATTTAAAAGAGACAAGAAATTGTTATGGTAATATTTTAAAGGCTTATTTACAGATTCGCCCACCGCTTTAAAAGCTGCAAAATGAATAATACCTTCAATGTCAGGTTCGGCGGCAGCAAATTCCTTTAACTTTTTCTCATCACAAAGATCAAACTGGTAAAAAGCCGGTTTGAAACCGATTATTTTACTTAGCTGATCTAAAATTTTATGATATGAATTGGAAAGGTCGTCAACTATTACCGGTTCATAACCAGCATTTACCAGTTCAACAACTGTATGCGAACCGATGTAGCCTAATCCGCCGGTTACTAATATTTTAGACATTAGTGTTTATTAAAATAGGTGAAATCTTTATGCTGAATCTCTTTTTCGGGCAATGATTTAAAATATTCAAAAGTGATCTTCAAACCTTCACTCCTTGATACCTTTGGTTCCCATCCAAGTATGTTTTTGGCTTTGGTAATATCCGGTCTCCGTTGTTTTGGGTCATCAGTAGGCAATGGCAGGCTTATCAGCTTTTGATTAGTGCCCGTTAACTTAATGATCTCTTCGCCGAATTCCCTGATGGTAATTTCGTCAGGGTTACCAATATTCATTGGCTGTGCATAGTCGCTGAAAAGTAAGCGGACAATGCCTTCAACCAGGTCATCAACATAACAAAACGACCGTGTTTGCGAGCCATCCCCAAACATGGTTAATGGTTCGCCGCGCAACGCCTGCCCGATGAAGGCAGGTAATACCCGCCCGTCGTTCAGCCGCATGCGCGGGCCGTAGGTGTTAAATATTCGAATGATGCGGGTCTCGAGGCCATGAAATGTATGGTAGGCCATGGTTATGGCCTCCTGGAAACGTTTGGCTTCATCATAAACACCCCGCGGCCCAACCGGATTCACATTGCCCCAGTATTCCTCGGGTTGAGGGTTTACACTCGGGTCGCCATAAACTTCGGAGGTAGACGCGATCAGCATCCTTGCATTTTTTGCCCTTGCAAGGCCCAGCAGATTATGCGTTCCCAATGAGCCAACCTTTAAAGTTTGAATGGGAATTTTTAAGTAATCGATAGGGCTTGCCGGAGAGGCGAAGTGAAGAATGTAATGAAGATCGCCGGGGACATACACAAATTTGGAAACGTCGTGGTTATAAAACTCAAAATTTTCCAGTTTAAACAAGTGTTGTATGTTGCGCATATCGCCGGTTATCAGGTTATCCATGCCTATTACATGGTAATCTTCTTTTATAAACCTGTCGCACAAATGCGAACCTAAAAATCCTGCCGCGCCCGTTATTAATATCCTTTTGCGTTCAGCCATTATTTGATTTCTTTACGTCCGATACTATTATAATAAAAACCGCAATCTATCATCTTATCCAGATCGTAAAGGTTTCTTCCGTCAAAAATAACCTTTTCTTTCAATAAGCTTTCGATCTGATCAAAATCAGGTGTCCTGAATAGCTGCCATTCCGTTACAATCAGCAGGGCGTCAGCACCTTCAAGGGCTTCGTACTGGTCATTTGCATATTTTATTTTGTTGCCAAATAAAACTTCAACGTTTTTCATCGCTTCCGGGTCAAAAGCTACTACTTCGGCGCCTGCGGCTAATAGTTCATCAATAATATACAATGCCGGTGCTTCGCGGATATCGTCCGTTTCCGGTTTAAAGGCAAGGCCCCACATGGCAAACCTTTTTCCTTTTATTTCACCTTTATAGTATTTTTTTATTTTTTCAACCAAAACCTTCTTCTGTATTTCGTTAACTTCCATTACCGAATTCAGAATCCTGAAATTGTATTTGTTTTCTTCGGATGATTTGGCCAGGGCCTGCACATCTTTAGGGAAACAACTTCCGCCATAACCGATCCCTGAAAACAGGAACCGCTTACCGATGCGGTTATCGGCCCCGATACCACGCCTTACCATATCCACATCAGCACCTACCAGTTCGCAAAGGTTAGCGATCTCGTTCATGAACGAGATTTTGGTAGCCAAGAAGGAGTTGGCTGCGTATTTTGTTAATTCGGAAGAGCGTTCGTCCATAAAAATAACCGGGTTGCCCTGCCGAACATAAGGGCCATATAGTTCGGCCATCAACTTACGGGCGCGTTCGTCTTTTGTGCCGACAACAACACGATCGGGTTTCATAAAATCTTCAACGGCTACCCCTTCGCGTAAAAATTCGGGGTTTGATACTACGGCAAACTCAACGGCAGTATTTGCTTTCATCACCGCGGTAACTTTATCAGCTGTGCCAACAGGAACCGTTGATTTGGTTACGATAACTTTGTAGTCTGTAATTAAATTAGCAATGTCTTTTGCTGCACCTAAAACGTAACTTAAATCTGCTGAGCCATCTCCGCCGGGAGGAGTGGGCAAGGCCAGGAAAATTATTTTAGCCTCAGCAATTGCTTCAGCAAGATTAGAAGTAAAATGCAGACGCTCCTGCTTTATATTCCGGTGGAAAAGAAGCTCGAGGCCAGGCTCATAAATGGGCAATTGCCCGTCCTGCATCATTTTTACTTTTTTTTCATTTATATCAACACATATTACCTGGTTTCCGGTCTCGGCTAAACAGGTACCCGTAACAAGGCCTACATAGCCGGTACCAACTACTGCAATTTTCATAGATATTTATATTAATTTGTGATACTTTTACGGATTGCGAAGTTACAAAATCAAAATCAAAATGTCGTTAATTTATCGTGCCGCAATTCAATTATATTTTGTTTTTATCTGGATATTTTCATTTTTCAATAAAAAAGCACGCTTGTGGATCAATGGTCGTAAAGCACAATCTTTGGTGCATTTTGATGACAGCATTTGGTTTCATTTCTCTTCGCTTGGTGAGTTTGAGCAGGGGCGCCCGGTGCTGGAAGCGTTCAGGAAGAAATATCCCGAAAATAAAATTGTGATTACTTTTTTTTCGCCTTCAGGATATGAGGTCCGAAAAAACACAAACCTTGCCGACGCGGTTTATTACCTTCCCCTCGATACGCCGCGAAATGCGAAAGAATTTATTGATGCTGTACAGCCCAAACTGGCGGTATTTACCAAATACGAATACTGGTATAATTTCTTTAATGAAATGAACCGCCGCCATATACCATTATATATTATTTCGGGCATTTTCAGGCCGGGGCAGGTGTTCTTTAAATGGTACGGGGGCTTGCACCGAAAAATGCTGGGCTTTGTAACCTGGTTTTTTGTGCAGGACGAAAACTCGAAACAATTATTGAAAAATATTGGGGTAGAGCAGGTTACTGTTAGTGGTGACACCCGTTTCGACAGGGTGTGGGAAAATTCCCTGGCTCCAAAAGAGCTGCCATCCATAGCGAAATTTAAAAACGGGCAAAAAGTATTTATTGCCGGCAGTACCTGGCCCGAAGATGAAAAACTTATTGCCGGGTTGGTAACCGCGTACCCTAAATGGAAGTTTATTATTGCGCCGCACGAGATTGGCGAAGAAAGAATAAATAAACTGATCACCTTATTGCCGGCAAATTCTACTATAACATACTCGGAATTTACCACTCACCACTCACCGCTAACTGCTCACCAGGTACTTATTATTGATAATATAGGTATGTTATCGGCCCTGTATCAATATGGCGATATTGCCTACATCGGCGGTGGTTTTGGCGCTGGCATACATAACACCCTTGAAGCTGCAGCATTTGGCTTGCCTGTGATATTTGGCCCCAACTATACCCGCTTTAAAGAAGCAAATGACCTGGTGGCTTTAAGGGCAGGGTTTAGTATTAATAGTGAAGAACAATTGAGCGCCATAGTGGATACCCTGGCAAACGATGGGGCTTTTTATTCGGCTGCGAATAAAAAGATATTGGTTTATGTAGAAGAACATACGGGGGCGACGAAAACCATTTTGGACCAAATAGTAAAAAAACAGTGAGCGGCCAATTGTGAATACCTACCCTAATTCTCCGCTCACTATTCACAATTGACTACTCACCATTTCGTCACCCACCAAAATCAATCCTTTAAATTAAAGGCCTGTTTTACCTGGTTATAATCTTTAAGGTTGATATGCTGTTTTATCGCTGCAGTTAAAACTGCGCCGGGAATAATGACATACCGGAACTGATGCGCGTTCGAAATACTGCCGTATGCATTCAAATTAGACACCAAATCAATTTTAATATTGCCAAGGGTTACAAAAGCCGACCATGTATCGATATCATCAGTGCTGCCATCCACGTAAGTAATAACAATTGGCAAAGCGCTCACTTGTGCTGTTGGCCAAATAGATGTAACGTACCCATCAAGTTTACCATAAACAATAACGGTACCATTGTCTAAAATTGTCTGGGTTATTTTTGTTGCCGCTATATTGGCATCAAAGTGCCAGGCACCGAAAACGGTATCCTTTTTATAGGATGCAGGGGTAGTCCATGCAGAATAAATTACGTTTGCCGAACCGGTTGCTCCTGTAGCTCCGGTAGCGCCTGTAGTGCCTGCAGGCCCTGACGGCCCGGTTGCGCCAGATGGCCCGGTTGCGCCTTGAGGACCCTGTGGGCCAACTGCACCATTTTTACCGCATGAAGAAATGATCAGCGCAACAGCTGCTGATAGCATTAATAGATAGTTAATTTTTTTCATAATAGAAATGTTTAAAAGTGATTAAATAAAATAATTAATTAATAATAAAAACATTGGCATAATTATGCTAACTGCCACATACATAACATGTTAGCACCTAATTTGTTTTCATTGTTACAATACAAAAGTGACTAATCTGTCAAAATAATTTTGAATGGTATTTACGTAATGTACAAGGTGGTTTTACCTGAAATTTTTGGCGTAAAACCCGTTGTCATGTGAAGTATATTTACTTATTTGCGTTGGGAATTAATAAATGATCATTGCTATCTCTGTTACGCTGTTTTTTATTGTGTTGCGGTTCACCGTAACGCTCTTTAATTTTTTATCAAACCCCAAATTAACGAGGGTAAATAAGCATTATACTGATCTTGTTTCCATACTGATACCCGCCCGGAATGAGGCTGGTAATATATTGCCGTTATTAAAATCGATACAACTGCAGGATTATAAAAACTACGAGGTAATTGTGTATGATGATGATTCGACTGACGACACTTATGCAGTTTGCTCTGCGTTTGCTGCAGAGCATCCGTATTTCAGTGTCATTAAGGGCGGCAAATTGCCGGTTGGCTGGTTGGGTAAAACGCATGCCTGCGACCGGTTGGCAAAAAAAGCCAAAGGCGAATATTTTTTATTCATTGATGCCGATGAAACCGTCAGCAACGGCCTTCTCAATAGCGCCGTTCATCGCATGCAATTAAACAAACTTGGTCTTTTAAGCCTGTTACCAAATCAGGAGATGCAAACCATCGGCGAAAAAACAACCGTACCATTAATGAATTATATGGTATTGAATTTGCTTCCGCTAAGATTAATATACCTGCTGAAGACTGCTTTAGTTGCAACTGCCTGCGGACAATTTATGTTGTTTGATGCTGCGGTTTACAACAAAAACCAATGGCACAGCCAGGCAAGAGACAAAATAGTTGAAGATGCTGAGATTATGAAACTGGTAAAATCGGCGTCATACAACGGGGAACTTTTGTTGGCAAATGGCATGATCAGCTGTAGAATGTATAAAAATTACAAAGAGGCAATTCGTGGTTTCAGTAAAAATGTTCTTGCCTTATTTAACTATAATATAATAAGTTTATTATTAAATATTTTGCTGACAATCGCAGGGCCAATGCTTGTTATCACGACGCTAAATTTTCAGCTTATATTTTTTATGGCAGGCTTAATCATACTTACCCGGATCATGACATCTTTATCATCGGGTCAAAATGCCTGGCAAAACGTAATATTGCATCCCCTGCAAATGATAAACATCATTATCATCTCGTTTTTATCCATACAAAAATACCTCACTAAAACCAATGTATGGAAAGGGAGGCGGATTTAGAGCCAGGAATTAAGACCCGGGAACCAAGATATACGATTCAGGAAAAAAACAATGACCAATGACACAATGACCAATGACTTTTTTATAGTAATTTTGCAGCGTAATGGGTGATTATCAGCTACAGGTTACTATAGACCAGGATTCGGGCTTTTGCTTTGGGGTGGTGTACGCTATTGATATGGCCGAGGAAATACTGGAAGAGGACGGCTATTTATATTGCCTTGGCGATATAGTGCATAACGATGAAGAAGTTGCCCGCCTGAAAGCAAAAGGCCTGAGGATAATTGAACATGCCGACCTGGTAAACCTTTCGAACGAGAAGGTGCTGATCCGCGCGCATGGCGAAGCGCCTGATACTTACCGCATAGCACTTGAAAATAATATTACCCTGGTCGATGCCTCCTGCCCGGTAGTTTTAAAATTGCAAAACCGCATCAAAACCTCGTTCGACGCGAAGGAGAAGATATTGATCTTCGGCAAACACGGTCATGCTGAAGTGGTAGGCTTACAGGGACAAACCAATAATGAGGCCCTGGTTTTCCAGGATATTGCCGAGTTGGATAATGTTGATCTGCCTAAAAATATTACCCTTTACAGCCAGACCACCAAAAGCATGGATAAGTTTTACAGCATTAAGGACCAGCTTTTACAACGTGGTTACGACCTTAAGGCCAATGATACTATTTGCCGCCAGGTATCCAACCGCGACCAGGACCTGCCCAAATTTGCAACCAGGTTTGATAAAATAGTTTTTGTTTCGGGCGTTAAATCGTCCAACGGTAAAGTTTTATACGAAGTATGCCGCAAACATAACCCCAATACTTATTTCATATCTTCCTCATCTGAACTAAAAAACTCCATGTTCTCGCCCGGCGATAAAGTAGGCATTGCCGGCGCCACCTCTACCCCAATGTGGCTGATGCAGCAGGTAAAGGATGTTTTGGAGGCATATTAGTCGGCAGTTTGTAGTTGCCGGTTTGCAGGAATTTCAGTCATCCTCATTGGCGGATATATTTGTCTTTTGTCTTTTCCTTCCTGACTTTCGGTCTTTTCGGACAAAAAACACTAATCTCTAACCACTAATCACTATTTTTGCGCAGCAAAAAATATGTCGAAAAAAGGAGTTTTACTGGTTAATTTGGGTACGCCTGACAGTCCGGAAACCAGGGACGTTCGTAAATATCTGGATGAATTTTTAATGGACCCGCGTGTAATCGATATCAACCCCGTATCGAGGGCGCTGATCGTAAAAGGCATTATCGCTCCGTTCCGCAGCCCAAAATCAGCCAAATTGTATAAGGCTATCTGGCACGATAAAACCGGTTCGCCTTTATTATATTACAGCAAACTGCAGCACCAGTTGTTGCAGGAGCGTTTGGGCGACGAATATATGGTTGAACTGGCCATGCGTTATCAAAGCCCTTCGATCGAATCGGCATTGAGCAGGATGAAAGCCGCTTTGGTAGAAAGTATCCAGATAATTGCTTTGTTTCCGCAATATGCTTCGGCCAGCACTGGCTCAGTTTATGATAAGGTGATGGAACTGGTAAGTAAATGGCAAACTATCCCATCTATCTCTTTCGTTAACTCATTCCACAATAATGAGTTGATGATTGAAACATTTGCAAACAACGCCCAAAAATACAAACCCGAAACTTTCGATCATATCCTGTTCAGTTTTCATGGCCTGCCGCAACGCCAGCTGATCAAATGCGACCATACCGGCAAGTATTGTTTAAAGGCTGATGGCTGCTGCAATACCCTTAACGATACCAATAAATTTTGCTATTCGGCGCAATCATATGATACCGCCAGGCTGATAGCCGAAAAACTAAATCTTCCCAAAGAGAAATATACTATTTGTTTTCAATCGCGGTTGGGTAAAGACCCCTGGGTGCAGCCTTATACCAGCGAAGTTGTTGCCAGACTGGCTGCCGAAGGAAAGAAACGCCTGCTGGTATTTTGCCCCGCTTTTGTTGCCGACTGCCTGGAAACTGTTTACGAGGTTACTGTGGAATACGGCGATGAATTTAAAGCACTTGGCGGAGAACATGTGCAACTGGTAGAAAGCCTGAACGATTCGCCTACATGGATTGACGCGCTGGAGCAGATGGTGGTTGGGAATAAGTCTTAAGTCCGGAGTCGAAAGTCTCGAGTCGATGGGATGTAACATGCCTTGATCTTTTTACTCTAAAAACAGCTTAATTGCATACAGCAATACTGAGAAACCATATCAACTAATGAATACAAAATTAATAATGACCCTGAGCGCAGTTGTATTGGCAGCAATCGGGATTGGGTTGACCTTTTTTCCTGCAGAAATATTGCAGGGCCTTGCTGTCGGTTCATCAACTCCATTGCTTATTATATTACAGTTGTTGGGTGCTTTGTATTTTGGCTTTGCCATGCTTAACTGGATGGCGAAAGGCGCTGTTATTGGCGGCATTTACAATAAACCGATATCTGTTGCCAATGCGGCCCACTTTTTAATCGGGGGTTTGGCTTTGATTAAAGCGCTGATCAACAATCCCGGGTCGCCCTGTTTTTTATGGGCATTGGGATGTGTTTACCTGGTTTTTGCTATTTGCTTCGGTATCATTTTTAACAGGCACCCTGCAAATAATCAAACGGTATAAAAGGATCATTATTAAAATTCCTTTTCAAATTTGTCATTGAGCAACTTTTTGTTACTTTTGCCATCCGCAATTCGGTTGGCCGTTGCCAGTAAAAACGCTGCAAACTGCAAACCGTCCACTGCAAACTGAAAGAAGGGGGATTAGCTCAGCTGGCTAGAGCGCTTGCATGGCATGCAAGAGGTCATCGGTTCGACTCCGATATTCTCCACACATTGATTATCAGGCTTTTAGATTAACTTCTAAAAGCCTGATTTTTTTGCGGGTACAACATAGGTACAACACTTTTACTCGTTATGATTAAGTTTTTTTGCCCGAAAAGCGCGCAAAAAATACATTGCCTAAGATTTTTTGGTCAAATTCGATTAGCATAGCATAGTAAATACTGGTCAATTAGCGATTTTAATAATTTCGACGAAATGGTCAAGATTGCCAATTTTAACTACATCACCAACACTTCTTTTAAAAAGCGCATTACCTAACGGTGATTTGTAATAGACTTTTTGCACTCCGGATTTATCCTGTATGTTATTTTCTGTTGAAACCATTTGAATATTAATGTCTTTTCCGTTGTTGACATATTTAACATGCACCTTACTGTTAATTTGCACTTCATCTTTAAAGATTTCGATTTGAATTGGAAGCGGTTTGTTTATACTTTTTATAGTTGCGCTTTCCACATCTGTATCAAATAATGAAGCCTGAGAGATATACTCTTCAATGATTTCTACATCATCTGTAAATGCCAATGCGGTAGATGAAAAATCTGTCAAATTAGAGCTTTGAGATGATTCAATATGTTTTATAAAACCAATTAGTTGTTTTATTTCTCTGCTCGAATTACGCCACCAATTGGTACTCCAAATCCTGTGAAATACAAAGCCGTGATTTTCTAATATTTTTTGTCTATGTAAATCATATAAATACGCCTCTCTGCTTGAATGATATTTTGCCCCATCACATTCAATAGCAATTTTTGGAACTCCAACCTTTTTAGGGTCGTAAACGATGTCGATTCTAAAACCAGCAAATTGTAATTGCGGAATTAATTTTTCTGTACCAAAATGATCGGCAAGGCTTTGGTAAACCTCTTCTTCAAAAGGCGACTCCAAGTCACCACCCATAAAGTCGAAGCCTGCGCTTTTTGAGGTGTTTTCTGCAAGCGTTGTAAGTACCGATAACCGCATTTCACTATTGCATTCACTCACCGCCTTACAATAAGCTAAATAAGCAAAAAATACCGCTCTCCTGTTATTTGCGCCCTCAACATTTAAATAATTCTTATAGTCTAAGAAAATATTCTCCGGTACTGATGAACAAACATATACTTTGTACTTTGCTCTGGTAATGATAACATTTAATAATCTGTACCCGCTCTTACCATTAATAATTTTCAAAAGGGTATGAGGGAACTTTTTCTCTTTCGTCACCCCATAAGTCGTTGATAATATAATAACGTCACATTCATCGCCTTGTATGTTTTCAAGGTTCTTAATAAAAAAGCCGTTTTGCTCTAATTCATTTATTTTTTCAATAAACTTATTGAACTTTTCTAATTTTCTCCTATCGTTAATTTTACCCCAAATTAAATCCCTCTGCTTTATATTGAAAGTTGCAATTCCGACAGAAGGATATTTCCCGTTAGGTAATTTATCAATATTTTTATCAATAATTGCCAAAACCATTTCTGCCTCAGCTTCATTTGTATGGTCTGAAAATGTACCATTTACTTGAATGTATTTTATTGGCACATAGTCAAAATTGTTGGGTAATGGTTTTAATCTTTGATTGTAAAAAGCATAATTGGAAAAATCAATTAAGTAAGGATGCTTTGAACGGTAGTGAAAATCTAAATACTTTTTTTCAAAATTCAGTTCTGAACCGAAGTCAAGTAGCGATTCGCAAGACAACAAAATGTTATCCTTGTCTATTACTATTTCGTCTTCTTCATCTAAGTCATCTTCATCTTCGGTAACACCATCAAAAACTTTACTAAAGTAGCTTGACGGTGGCATTTGATGCTCGTCACCCGCAATTATAACTTGTTTTCCTTTTAATATAGCTGGTAAATTATCTTCAAGTCGCAATTGACTGGCTTCGTCAAATATTACAATGTCGAAATACCCGTTCATTCCCTTAAATAGGTTACTTGCGACATCCGGGGAAGTCAATATGATAGGAAAAAAAGTTGTAAATAGGTCGGCATCTTTTTGAACAATTTGTCTTAATGATAGCCTTATATTTTTACTACCTTGCTTCTTTAGATATAAATTGCCTACTGACAACCCATTATTATTTTGCTCAAAACTTCTTGTAGCATCTATCTGCTTAGAATACCAAAATTCCTTTATAAACTTTAATTGTTCTTTTTCAACGCCGTTTAAAACCCTTTCGAGTTCTTTGTGGTCATTATCATTTGTTGGCAAATTCACACTTGCAGAATTTACAAGCATTGCACTCAAATAATTAATTAGGAGCGTTTTCCTCCAATTAACTTTTGTCTTTAATAAGTCTATTAAGATTTGTTCCTTGTTGTATAATTTGTTGTAAAATTGAAACCACTTAAATTCTATTGTAAAAAAATCAATTTCACCATTAAAATACTGATTCTTTGCAGTTAGAAGATTTTCAATACTTTGAATGAATTGCGACAAATCGTCTCCCTTAAATTCAAATATTACCCAATCGTCAAATCCTACTTGCTCTTTTAGAAACTTATATTTCTTTTGGATTTCTTCTATTTCAGGAATTGGTAGTTTAGTGGGTTTTAACAAATTTAACTCGCTAAACTCTAAGGTAATTTTTGTATCGAATTGCGTTTCGATAAATTCTAACTTCTCCTTTATTGTCGATAAATCATTTATATTTTCAGAAAACGCTTTATCAAATTTATAATCCAATTTAATATGTTCGTTTTCAGCCAACGCTTTTGACAATGATTGAAAAAGCGAGTTCAAGTCTGATAGGTAACTATCAAATTTTGAGTGAATTGAATGAAGAACTTGTTTTAATGCCTCCGAATTATTGTGATTCTGTACCTCTAAAAGAATGGTTTCAAGACAGCTTTTTCCTGAAATGGGTTTTAAGAGTGATTCAAGATTGAACGAAGCAAACTCATAGTCAATTTTAGACGAAATATTATTTTCAACTTTTGATATTTCGCTTTTCACATTTCCCAAATGCTTTTTTTGAGATTCTAAATCACCGTTTAATTCTATTAGATGTAAGTATTTTGATTTTTGTAAACTTTGTTTCAACTCAGAAAAACAACTTTTCAAAGCTGTATTACCGGCTATTGTTCGCTTTTTTACCTTAGAAAAATTTGAAAGAAATTTATAGCTAAAACTTTTAAGTTTCAAATCATTAGTTAAATCCCTGTCGTTATCATTCTCGTCAAATATTTGCTCCACATCGGAAATTATTTGGGATAGCCTCTTAAAATGTTCGGCTAATTCAAATTTTCTGGCATCTGAGTAAACCTTACTATTTTCAGAGATTATTCCGCTTAATTCACTTTGCTTTTCAATGATATATTCGATTGACTTTTCAACCGATTGTATCTGTTGCTTTAATTCTGAATATCTTAATTTAAAAAATTCATTTTTAATAACGTTTGACAAGTCTTTAATCGCTCTCAGTTGATTGAAATATACCTCGAAGTCATCGTTAATTTGCTGCTCAATGATGTAGGGGTTATCGCCAACTAATTTCGAAGGATTGATAAAAGATGAAGATTCGTTTGTTAAAAAATCTGCGTACAGCGTTTGTCCTTTTTGAACAAGGTCAAGCAACGAATTTAGCTCTTGCGTAGAATAATTGAATTGGTCTTTATCAATATTCAAATTATTATCGTCTGAATTACCCTTTAGTTCAGCCAATAAATCGCCGACAATATCCGTCCATGATTTATTACCAATTAATTTTTTGCCAACTTTTTGATGCTTCCCATTGATACTAAGAATTAAATCTTTTGCTTTTTTTATAACATTATCTAATGAATCTTTAGAATAATTATACCTGTACCTTTTGTATTCAGAGTTATCAACCCTGTCCCTAACCGAATCTACAACGGTTTTTCGATCTTTAACTATATCTTTTATTAAAACACAGTGATAGTTTAAACCTCTACCTATAAGGGAATTATGTAGGACTTCAAGGGCGGTTTTCTTTTCACATACTACAATTACCTTTTTGTTATTTTCAAGCGCATTTACAAGTACCGCTGTTAATGTTTGACTTTTACCGGTACCGGGAGGCCCTTGAATTAGAATGTTTCTTGTTGAGTTTAAACTATGTAAAACTCCTTGTTGAGATGGGTCGGTTTCGATTGAGGAAATCGGTTGAAAAGAATTGCCTTCCAAATCATCTGTTCCTATTTCAAGTCCTTTGAGGTCTATTAAATTTGAATAATCGTTAATTATATTTTGCTTTTGGACTTCAAATATTGAAAACAAACCAGCAAATTCTATTAATGAGTTTGTCGAGTTTAACGGTAATTTTTCATAATGAGATTTTTCTCCAATTGAGACAATTTTATTAAGCTTTGTTTTAAAAACTTCTTCTAAATCATTATCAATATTAGTATTAACAGCTCTAATTAATTTTGCGCATATTTCGATAAGCTCAGTTTTACTAATTATACCGTCATCAAGAACTTCATTCGATATTTGTTCAATTTCAACGCCGGAATCATTTTGTAAGTGGTTAATTAAAACTTCGTTTATGTAAATCGGGTCATCGTCACTTCTTAAAATTTCCCATGTGTTAAACTCCTTGCTTTGTTTAATTTTTAATGACCATATCAATACCGGAGCAACCGTAAGTTTATTATCACTCTTATCTCGTCTGGCAAGTATTGGAAATCCAAAGCCAAAAGTATTTATCCCCTTTTCCGATTCAATAGCCTGAGTTTGGTTTATAAGATTTTCGAAAGCCTTGGTTATTTTCACCAATTGTACCTGGTCTTCTTCAAAAAGAGAATTTAAATCAACCCCGCTGTCTTTCCAGCTAATTCTAAATTTCAGGGGCAGTTTTGACAGTAATGCGTTTAAAAAATCGTCGGGTAGACTTTTGTCAATATAAGCAAGTCGGTTTAAATCAAATTTATATCGTGAATTTGCTGGAATAGCATTTAAATGAACTCCTCTTCGATTGCCTACTTTCAATCGTCGTTGAAGTTCTACTAATAATTTTGACGTTAATTCCATTACAATAAGGTTGTCATTGGATATAAGTCTTAAACTTAGCCTATAATAATTAAACCACCAAAAACAGGGTTAGAAATCTTAGAAATAAATTAGCATTTAACCAAAGGGCATCAGCTGTGTTTAAAAATTATTAGGTTCATTTTGCTATTCAAAGCCGCAGTCTTCCATTACACACACCATCCCATTTTCAACGCTTAGGCACCAAAAGCGCAAGGCGGATGAAAGGTCAAGGCCGAAGCACCGCTAAAAAACAAACAACACTGCTTCGTTTATATAGCCTTGAACTTTCAATCCGCCGGTCGCTAACTTTGCCGGACGCGGTGAAATGAGGATGTTTTTATTTGTGGGGGGAAAGGGCAAGTGTGTTGCGCAGCTTCACTCTTGCCGTGCATCAGGCAGCGCGGGTGAAGGAATGATCCCGGACTGCCGGGATTCATGGATGATCCTGCTTTGCCTGAATGGGTGGCTTTTATCATTTAGACTGACTTGTTGATGCTTTCAAACTATCTGCCTCCCTTTCGAGTCGTTTAATACGCAACTCCGTTTCCTGTCCTTTTTGATACCGCTCTATGCTGTCAGTCCTATAGCTGTTAATATCGGCTACCTTAAAACTATCAAGGTCGTTAACCATATCCTGTTTGCCTTTTTTATCCAGTTTAATATAATTCCAGTACCACGAATTACGGTATCGGGTGTTCTCGCTATTCATATACCAATAACGGAAACCAAACCAGCTGATAATGCAAACTGATAAGGCCACCCCAGTTAAAATTATAAACCGTTTGCCCATAATCTTTAAAAAGCTGTTGCCGCCGTCCTCCGGCAATACCAGTATGCGGTTTTTGGTGAATAGGTCATTAAGTTGCCTTTGTACAGTATTTTTTATAGTGGTAAAACCATCCGCTACAATATTGTGTACGGGTAATAATTCCGGCGCGGGGGCTGTTATCTGTATGTTCTCTATCTTGCTTTTAAAGCCATCTACTTTTTTATTTAGTTCATCAACCTTTGCTGGTAATACTTTAACCACCTCTTTTACTGCTTGTAATTCTTTGGTGAAATCTTCCATCACTGAATTAAAATTCGTTTCGTTTATCATAATCTAAATCCTCCCGATTGTTTAATTTCCTGTTTATCCTCTTGTTGTTTTTTCAATTGTTCTTCTTTTTGCGATCTTAAAATCGTTTCCCTGAGTTGTTGTGCCAGGCTTGGCTTTTGTTGTTCCTCTTGTTGCATCTGCCTGTTTTGTGCTAATTGCTTTTCAATTTTCAATAAAGGATAACCAACCTGACTGCCTTTAAATCTGACCGCTTGTGCATCTGTAAAAGCGATACCCCTGCCTAATTCTATTTCATAGCCTTTTGCGGTAATCTTATTCTGAAATTCTTTCATGGTTGTGGATTGCTTTAGGAATTTAGCAATAGCATCTTTTAATGCTTCTTTACGGATGTCCTGACGTGGCAACATCCTTTCTTCTTTAAACAGAAACCTACGTGGGCTAAGCACTTGTTCCAATTGGTGCTTCCTTTCCATCGTTCGGCAAAAATTAGCCATCCGTTTATAGTTGTTGCTATCGGAAACCGTTTTGGCATCATAACCAACCCTATTAGCCACAATATGCAAGTGCTGGTGCTGCCGGTCGCTATGCTCTATAACCACGTATTGGTTATTTTCAAATCCAAAGTCTTTAGCCATCTGCTTACCAATGTCAATTTTATCCTGGTTACTTAACTGGTCTGAATGGGCAAAGCTTAAAGAGGCATGTAATACTGGTTTGGACAGCTTCGGGTTTAAATACCGCACCTCATTAAACTGCTGTATCAATTCCTTTTTGTTACCGAAGCATTGATTATAGCAAATAACCTGCGCCTGCTTTTTCTCTTGTTCTATCTCCTGCAAAGCTTTACTCTGTTGTAATCTGCCTTCATGCAGGTAGTTCAAACATCCCCGGAAACTTTTTCCTGTGCTTATCTTACCGATCATTGTAAATAGGCCTTAATATCCGTAACTACTTGTTGCAGGCTTGTGCTTTGCTGGTTGAGCCTTGCCCGTTCAAGTACGCTTAATTCATCAAAGCTATTTCGCTTTTTAGCGATCTGATTAAGATTGGCGGCTATGTGGTTTAGTGTTCCCGTTAACTGTAATACCTCTCGATTCAAAGTTTTAACCCTGAATTTTACCGCTCCTTTCAAGCCCATTTCCCGCAAGTATTCTGATACGCTTAAACCAACCTGTTTAGCCTTGTTCTCAATCTGCATCCCCTCAAAAAAGGAACACTTAACGGAAAGTGTTCGCAACCGCTTTACTTCTTTTGGCGGCCTGCCGCCTTTGTTTATTTTTGGCTTTTCAAGCATCTTTAAATCCTTTCCTGTCTTAAAAATCTCCCCATGAATGCGATAGCATGAATGGGGCCAGCAAGTTTTGGTAACACCAAAACATAGCTGGCTCCCACATCCGGGCTAAAGCCCGTCGTGGTATCCCGATACTTCGTATCGGGGATTTATGCCTTTGCTATTGTTACCTTGTTTCCACTCCAGGCTAAAGCCTGTCGTTGTTTCCGATACTTCGTATCGGGATTATCGGTATTTGGTAACCGGGTCTTTAAGGGGTAAGAATGGGCGATTTAAACTCGGGGCGTGATTGCCTCCTTCAATCCATTCGATTAGTTTTTTTCGTGAAAACAAAAGTTTTCCTTCGATCTTACAAAAAGGGATTTTCTTGCGTTTGACTAATCCATAAATGGAAGTGACCTCGTATTTGATGAGGTTGGCCGCTTCTTTGGTATCCAATAAAGTATCATCTTCATTGGACATCTTAGGGCTTACCTGTACGGCGTTTTTAACGGATAACTCAATCAGCTCCTGGAGCTCCTGAGTTGATAGTGTGGTTACAAATGTTGCATTCATCATAAATAATTTGATGAAGCAAAACAATACGAAAATAACCCAACGTTACTGAACGTAGTTTAACGAAGTCATACCGTGATCCGGTAGTTTGGTATTTTGGATAAGATTTGTAAAGTATTTTTAGCGTAGGGACTGTTCTCCAGTTCTTTAATGGCGGCAATGGCTACTGGCTGTTTTTTTGTAAAATTACCCGGCATATAATTTAGTTCTATCGCATCATAAACCGAAAAAGTCGCTTTTAAACATTTGCTATATTCCTCCAATGGCATGCGGGTATAGGTGTAGTTAAGCTTGTAAGTAGCGTGCATCAACAAATAAAGGATGGGCTGATAATCAAGCGGCAATTCATAAAAGCGGTGCGTGCTGTTGGGTAGTTTGCCCGGTTCGCCCGATATATCTGTAAACATGCTCCCTAATAATTCTGCTACATCACTTTCCGTTTGAAACTCCTGCGTTAAACTTAAAGATTTACATTTAGGCATATCCAATAACACCAGCCATACTGTAATAATATCTCCTACCGGGTATTTCAATGGTATTTTGGAAAGTGCAGATTTAGTGTCTGTAGTAATAGGTGCTTGCACCGATGTATTCTCCGGCAAGGTTTTGGGGATTTGTACAGGTTCGGCTTTAGTGGTTAAAAGACTTAGGTTTTTGTATTCCTTAAAAGCCCTTACCAAACAAGCTTGAATATATCCTAAATTATGCAGCAACTGCGGAATGGCAAAGCCCTCAAAATATAAATCCCGCTGGCAATACTCCATAAACTGTTCCAACATTTCCTTTTGATGAGATAGTCCCAAGGATGGAAAGGCGGGGCCGATCTCCGTATTAAAACCGTCAAGACCTAACAAGTAGCCTTTGTAAAATAGCTGCATGAGTTCTTTGGTGTATTCTTCCGTGATGGGTCGGGTAGTCTCCAATAGTATTTCGTTGTGTTCTGCTACCTTGTTTTTAAATACCTTAGCCAAGTTGGGTTCGCTCACATAAAAAACTTGCTGCTCATCCGTTTCAATTCTCTCAAAAGGGAAGCTTCTTTGGTATTCAAATGTAGAGGCAGCTGGTTCAAATAAGCCGCTTAATGAGGACAGGAAAGGGAATTTACCGTGCTTGTTAGTATTTACACCAGTTAAAGGATTATAATCGGGCAGTTGCAGAAAATACATAAGCAAGCAATTATTGGTCAAAGTGTCTTACATATAAGAAACAATCACGCATTTGGTTTGTAATAACGTTACTAAAAGTGCCCAAACTCATGCACTCAAGTAAACCAATTAATATTTATTAATCGGCATTATTAAAAATGGTCTTGTAGGCTGTTTCCATGCTGCCAATTTCTTCTTCAGTCAACTTAGCAAAGTCTTTGCGCCGCCTGTTAGGGAACGCGCCCTTGTTTTGATGTAAGAACATAATCATCAAATTAATATCTTTATCCGGCATATCAACAATGTTCTGCAACTCCCGTTTCAATTCATCGTAGTGCTGTATAAACTCTAACTCTTCCGGCATATCCTGGTTGATAGTTTCCTGAATGGTTTGAGCTAAAAAAACACATTGCGCCGTTAGGTCAGGATAACGAAAATAAGCTTCGACTTCCTCTGGGTTGGTGACCTCCAATGTTCCATCCGCTTTTTTAGTATAATCGATCTGCTGGATTATTGGCTTGGAATATTGTTCCAAAGCGTTGTCATATTCCTGCATGTTGTTGAGCATGTGAGCGGATACTGGAATAATTAAACCATCTGGCACCACGCCGTCCCTTACCAGCATGTCGTGTATCAGGAAACGATGCAATCTTCCATTTCCATCCTCAAATGGATGAATAAACACAAACCCAAAAGCGATCAATGCGGCTCTTATGATAGGGTATGTACCTTCGGTTTTATCTGCGGCTATCTTTAGCCCATTCATTAATGAAGCCAAATATTGTGGTGGCGGACAGATATAGTGGATTAGTTCATTGCCATAAGGTAATGACTGGCCAATGTAATTTTGAAAGTCCCGAAAACCCGGAGAGGCAAAGCGGGGGTCAACAATCGAATTTTGCAAAGTGGTCAAACTTGCTTCACTAAGCATTTGTTCGCTTGGCTCCCTGCCTGCTTGCATTAATAGTGCGATAAATCGGTTCATCCGCTCTGCCGATGGTTTTTCCTTTTCTATTTCATAAGAGGAGCGGGTTTCTTTACTATACAAGTAATTGGTAGCTCTCCTAAAAACATCCGCCGAATAGTTTGCCTTTAGGTTTTCGATCTGCGATCTAATATCTGTGCTTAGTAGTTGATTTAAAACGGTCGTTCTTCTGATTACCGGGCAAAATAAAAAAGTGCCTAATAAATTATTATTGATCCGCCAGCGGTTATCCTTTATGGTCCAGCCTGTTATATATTCGCTTTCTTCCAGCAGGTCGGTATAGTTGCCCGAAATTAGATAAGGCGGGTCTAATACTATACCACAAAGAAACTCATATAAAAAACCGATTTTACGTGCGTACTTCCCTGATGGGGATACCGAAATAAAATCTATGATTTCACGTGGGCTAAGGTGATTGAAAACTGCTTTTAGAAATGGAAGGTCTAAATCATCATATTTCAATGAAAAAACAAGATGTGCTAAAGGCGTATCTTCATCAGGTATATATTTTCTCCCGTAAATTTGGCTGACCGCACCTTGAGCGTTTAGCTCAACTTTCTCATTATTCCCTATATAAGAGTTATGTGTTAAGCGGTATTTTTTGAGATTAAAATGCTCCCGTAGCCATAAATTGCCAACAGTTCTTAATGCCATGTGTTATTAGTTACGGTAAAACTGATTTTTTATACTGTAATTTAATTGTAATTATATAAATATACAGTAAAACAATTATATGATATAATGTTTTAGCAAAAAACAGTGAATGTTACTGTAATTCAGAACTGACTAAGGTATTATGATTTAATAATTAGATTAACTACTGTAAAATGATTACGGTTGCCTGAAAACGGCAGGCACTGCCTGCCATTTTAAATTATAGAGTTGATAAGATCATCCATTACGGGGTCGCCTATATCATCTAAATAAATGTCGGTCGTTTTAGTGTCCTCGTGCCCCAATGATTGGCCGATCATTTCTTTGGATATGCCGTTTACACGTAGAGCGGTTGCATAGGAGTGCCTGGCTACGTATGTCGTTACGTTTTTTTCAATGCCAACAGATTTAGCTAATTCTTTAATATCTTTATTTACCCTTTTTAATATTTTCTTTTTCCGGTCACGAATGGAGAGTGCGGTCATGTGCCTTTTGTATAAGATCGGAAAGATATAGCCAGCATCGCTATTGCCCTCCAGGTTCCGGTAATAAGCCAACATCTCCAGTGCAACAGGATGTAATTTAAACTGAAATTCCTCTTTGGTTTTGGCCCTGAAATAATTTAATTCGCCGTCTTTGACATTGACCCATTTTAAACTGGCCAAATCCGTAAAGTTTAGGCCCCTGCAATAAAAGCTAAATAAAAAGTAGTTGCGCGAATTCAGTACGGCGTCGTCCTTAGCATCAATCTCCACTTCTGCGATCTTATCTATTTGAGCTTTCGTGATAGCTCGTTTTTTTGTACGTGGATTGTTATACTTTGAAAATGCAAAATCTTTAAAAGGGTAATGTTTTTCCGGACAAATTTTATCACTGATCGCAGTTCTCCACACTGTACGGAAAGTACGGAAATAAACGCTGCGTGTGGTTACCGCACAATTCCGCCCTAACAGGTATGCCTCAAACTTCTTTAAAAAATCGAGTTGCATATTTACAAAAGCATGATCCTTACCTTCGGTAAACCTTTTTAGACAATTTAAGGTCGATTGGTAAGTTTCAGCATAACCTAACCTTTCTTCAACTTTTAGCCTTTTGATCTCTGCCTCGAAAAAGCTAAAAAGAGATTTGGCTTTAATATCCTTATCTGTATTTGTTAGTTTTAGAACAAATTGTTTAACATCGTCAAAACTAACTACTGTTTCCTCCTCACCTGCATTCAGCAGGTAGAGATCAATTTTAGAAGTGATGTTTTTCAACAATAGGTTAATGGTCTTGAAATCAGGATGGGATTTCTTAGTGCATCCTGATATATGATCCCAATGTTCGGGACTGCTTGATTTTTTGGTCGTCACGAATTGGCTTTGCCTATTGATCGTGATCCTTAACATAATTGGATATTCTCCATTGGTCAGCACTTTATTTGTGCGTAAAATAACCTTAGTTGAAATTGACATAATGCAAGTGGCCGTTAGTTAGTGCAAGGGGTTTTAATATTGGGTACAACATAGGTACAACAAGTTGTGTCTAATTTTAATTAAGTAAACTTAGTAAAACTTATATAACATGCTGTTAATCATAAAGATAGTAATAAATTTACAAACTGCAAAATTTAAAATAACGTCGAAAATCAGGCATGGCATGCAAGAGGTCATCGGTTCGACTCCGATATTCTCCACACTGACAATCAAGGCTTTACAATTTTTGTAAAGCCTTTTTCTATTCTGATAAAGCTGTGATAAAGCATAAAGGGATCAAGCAGAATTCTTGTGGGGGATTAAAAAAAGTATTTGTTTTGCGTTAAAATAACAAATACGAAAATCCTTGTCTGCTAGTTACGAAACGCTTGTCTGCCTGATTTTACCTGAAGGTATTTTGGAATACTTTGAATTAATCAATGTTAGCCAGACTGAGACAGGTCTGAATATTTATCTTGAAGAAAAGAATATAGTACCGGCAGATTATGAAAATAAGCGGCTGGAATCAAAAGGCTTCTTACCTGAAACGCGCATACAGGACTTTCCAATCCGCGGCCATAAAGTAACCCTTTGTATTAAAAGACGGAGATGGGAAGTTAAGGAAACCGCGGCTATCATCACAAGAGACTGGAATTTAGTAAGAAAAGGGGGCGCGAATGACAACGGAATTCGGCACTTTTTTAAAAGGTATATTTGGATAATCACCCAATCAGTTGCCATTTATTAGGCCGTTTATATTCTTTAGACGGTAAACAATTATAGCAGCAATATAAAGGATCATTTATTTTAGGCCTACACCAATCACCTGCCCGTTATCAATGATTTGAGGCTTCGGAAACTCATAAGGCAACCGATTAGGTAACCGAATAGTTTGATTTATTTTGATGGGATTTGAAAGAACGTACAATCAAAAATAAGAGGATATTTTGATTATTTCAGGGGTTCAGGGTTCGCTTTTTTAATAGAAATTGGAGCAACTATTGATCTGTTGAATCGGTTGTAGCTGATTATAACAATGATTCGATTTCCTTTTTAATAGAAGGGTTCGAATCCATTCGGGGCTGTGAAGTCGCTTAATAAAAGGTAGGGCGGCTTTTTTGTTGTGGAACATGTTGTGTAGAAACAGGCATGGTGTATCCCAGGTTAAGCTATGACAAGTGGAATTTGTGTCTCAGTTACTGTCTACTCGTTAAATATTTTATTCTGGATCGTAAAATTATAAAATCAAATAGTTTTTTTCTTAGTCAAATGATTTTGCTTGTACGATAGCGAAATATACATTAGATTAGGACGCACAAACTAAACAGGTATTTATTGCAATTCAAATGAAAAAAGTTACTGCGCTGGTAAAATATCACTCTACACCAGCATCGCCGTCACATCTTCCCGTGGTTTGAGTATGTTCTGATTATAAACTTGTTAATTAAATTGCTTATCACAATTACGCTATGTATAAAAAGTTAGGCCTGTTTTTTATCGCCTGTTTTATTCTGGTCACAGAGGGCCATTCACAAAATTTTATCAAGAAATTTAATTCGTTGTCGGCCTTTGCGCAACTCGGCAATGGGATGTTATTTGCCGGCGACGATGGTGTACATGGATTGGAATTATGGAAAACGGACGGTACTATATCCGGCACGATGCTGGTAAAGGACATTAATGCCGGCAATAACGGATCTGGCATATCATCCATCTGCATTTTTAATGGCAAAGCCTATTTTGCGGCCTATGATGGCATTCATGGCATACAATTGTGGCAAAGCGATGGTACGACCAATGGCACGCTTATGGTTAAAAATACTGGTCTTACACCCGATGGCAATGGTTCCCAGCCCGGGCATTTTACAATTTACAACGGTCTGCTTTATTTTGTAGCAACATCTGACGGGATTACCTTTTCTCTTTGGAAAACCGACGGCACATCCAATGGCACAGTGCAGGTAACCGCAAACAACTATTCGGTTATTTCCCAGCTAATAGTGGTGGGTAATATGCTGTATTTTGTCAACGGCGGGCTTTGGCAATCGGATGGTTCAACGGCCGGAACAAAACAAATAACTGTTGACAACAACCAGATTATTGGAATGCTGACCAATGTAAACAATAATCTTGTATTCATCACTGACGAAAACTATTACTTTCAGAATGTGAACCTTTATGCACTGTCTCCTTCAATCGGGACGCCTGTTTTGCTTCAATCGTTTAACCCGGGTACTTATTCTACCAGCACTATTGATAATATAACTGCCGTGGGGTCAAACTTCTTTTTCTCGATCCGCACCAGCGGCGTAGGTGTAAGCGGCACTGATGTTTTATGGACGAGTGACTGCACACAAGCGGGTACAAAAGTGGTCGCATCATATGATTGGCCGCAGGGCCTTGCGTATAATAATATGCGCGACTTTATCAATTTTAATAACAAATTATACTTTGCGGCTACTTCAAGTGCAACGCTGTATACCTCGGATGGAACGGCCGCAGGTACCGTTCAGGCCGCAAATGCTTCGGTGGATTATGGTATTACACCGGTAATTTCAAACGGCAAATTATATTTTAGTAACCAGGGCGCTTTATGGAGCTATGACGGCGCTACTGCCAAACGGGAGTTTATTAAGCCAACTCAACCGCAGGGCTTGTTTGACGACAAGGGCCGTTTATACTTTACAGTAGGTGCAAATAATACGTACGCACTTTGGAATAATGGGTCAGCCGGACAGTTACAGGTTAGCATGGGGTATCAAAACCTGGTTAGTGGAGCAACATCAGCTATCACTTCAAAACCAGACAGCGTAATCGCTAACCAGGTAAATTTAACCAACACCGGCAATAGCACACTTGTATTGAGTGAAATAGGTATTTCAGGCGATTCT
>Ga0207076_1076_pt1 | contig 25284 bp, 27 predicted proteins | sample Alteio_BWMinHeat_62_FD_153568 | JGI IMG/M metagenome (GOLD analysis project Ga0207076, IMG submission 153568) | Enriched cells from forest soil in Barre Woods Harvard Forest LTER site, Petersham, Massachusetts, United States -... | ecosystem: Environmental > Terrestrial > Soil > Temperate forest >... | reverse complement strand
GTTTGCCAATATCATGATCAAAGCAAAATCAGGTGAACAGCTTCCGTTTATCGACAGGAATGCACTTGTTTTTGATAACGACAAGAATTACGCAGTAGTTATTGACGGAAAAGCCAAGGTTCATATCCAGCCGGTTAAAGTTGCTAAAACTGTAGAAGACAGGGCTTACATCAGCGATGGCCTGAAACCGGGTGATAAGATAGTAGCTTCAAGACAGGTGTATTTATACGAATCGCTTAAAGACTGATTTTTGAAAGATTTCGGATTTTCGATTTCGAATTTTTTGAAGACCGGCTCAATTCTGAAGAAAGAGAATAGTCACGAATACTTTGAGGATAAATTATAGCAAATGTTCGGAATTCCGAAATGGAAAATCCGAAGTCCGAAATAAAAAAATATGAACAGGTTTATAAAAAATATTCTCGCTTTCGCGCTTAAAAATAGGTTTTTCGTATTTTTTGTAACAGCTTTATTGGCCGTCGCCGGGTATATAAGTTTTAAAACGATTAGTATTGATGCTTTTCCCGATGTTACCAATACAACAGTTGTCATCATTTCACAATGGCCCGGAAGGAGCGCGGAAGAGGTGGAAAAGTTTGTTACACGCCCCATAGAACTCGCCATGAACCCGGCAGAAAAAAAAGCCAGTGTCAGGTCTTCCTCTTTGTTTGGCCTTTCTGTAGTAACGGTGACTTTTGATGACGGAGTTGACTATCCCGAGGCACGTTTGCAGGTAAACAACCACATCGGCGATGCTGATTTGCCCGATGGCGTAAACCCTTCGATAGAACCCCCCTATGGTCCGACAGGAGAAATATATCGATTTACGCTGACCAGTAACAAAAAGTCTTCGCGCGAATTAAAAACTATTGAAGATTGGGTAGTAGAGCGCGAAATACGTGCTGTGCCCGGCGTTGCCGATATAAATAGCTTTGGCGGCCAGGTAAAGACTTACCAGATCACTGTAGACCCGCAAAAGGCGGTTCAGTATAATGTAACGCCCCTACAGTTGTATGATGCGGTATCAAAAAGTAACGTAAACGTTGGGGGCGACGTAATTGACCAGGGCGGCCAGGCTTTTGCTGTACGCGGCATAGGCTTGCTCAACAATATTGACGAAATAAAAAATGTTGTTATTAATAACATAAAAGGCACCCCGATATATGTAAAAACAATAGCAGAAGTTACTGAATCGGCATTGCCCCGGCTTGGCCAGGTAGGCAGGGATAAGGACCCTGACGTTATTGAAGGAATTGTAGTAATGCGCAAGGGCGAAAACCCCAGTGTGGTAATAAAGGCGCTTAAAGATAAAATATACCAGCTTAACCACTCTATTTTACCGGACGATGTAAAGATTAATACGTTTTACGACCGCGAAGACCTGGTAAATTTTGCTACCGATACCGTATTGCACAACATGACCGAGGGGATCATCTTCGTTACCGTGATCGTTTTTCTTTTTATGGCCGATTGGCGCACAACACTTATTGTTTCACTCATTATACCGCTTGCACTTTTATTTGCTTTTGTGTGCCTGAAATTAAAAGGCATGTCTGCCAACCTGCTATCCATGGGCGCTATTGATTTCGGGATTATTATTGATGGCGCGGTGGTGATGGTTGAAGGCATATTTGTGATACTCGATCATCGGGCCAAAGAAGTGGGCATGGCAGCTTTTAACAAAATGAGCAAACTTGGCTTAATAAAAAGAGCTGCTTTAGTAAATGGTAAAGGGATATTTTTCGCCAAATTGATCATCATCACAGGCTTGCTTCCCATCTTTAGTTTTGAAAAAGTTGAAGGCAAAATGTTCTCCCCTTTAGCCTGGACGTTGGGTTTCGCACTGCTGGGTGCAGTTATATTAACATTCACTTTTGTACCTGCATTAGCCAGCATATTGCTTCGCAAAGATGTTAAGGAAAAACACAATGTTTTTGTTGAGTTTATTACAAAAAATGCCTTGCGTTTTTATAGCTTTTGCTTTAAGGGGCGCAAGATCGTTTTTCCGGTTGCGATTATTGCCCTGGTGATTAGCCTGGGTTGTTTCAGCCTTTTGGGCACCGAGTTTTTACCTGAATTGAATGAAGGTTCGATATACGTGCGTGCCACAGGCCCCTTAAGCATATCCTTAAAAGAATCGGTTAAGCTGGCCAACGAGATGCGCAGGATCTTTCTGAGTTTCGATGAAGTGAAACAGGTAATGTCGCAAACAGGGAGGCCAAATGACGGTACGGATGCCACCGGTTTTTATAACATTGAATTTCATGTGGATATTTACCCGGAAGATCAATGGAAAAAAAAGGAAACCAAGGAGGAATTGATTCAGCGGATGCAGGAGAAATTAAAAAATTTCCCCGGGATCGACCTTAACTTTTCTCAACCGATATCAGATAATGTGGAAGAAGCGGTGTCCGGTGTTAAAGGTTCCATCGTTGTAAAAATGTTTGGCGATAACTATAAGTATATCGAAAGCAAGGAAGTGGTGATTGATTCTATCCTGAAAACTGTAAAAGGTATTGAGTACCTGGGTATTATGCATAATATGGGCCAGCCAGAATTACAGATAGACCTGAACCAGCAAAAAATGGCACAATATGGCGTAACTGCGTCAGACGCAAATGCTGTAATTGAGATGGCTATTGGTGGTAAAGCCGTTACACAGATCTATGAAGGTGAACGAAAATTCGATCTGCGGATCCGCTACCCTGAAGATTTCAGGAACAACGATGAATCTATCGGCGACCTGCGCGTACCAACATTAAATAATAATACGGTTCCGCTCCGCGAGATTTCATCGATCCAAAAAATTACGGGTATCAGTATGATCTATCGCGACCATAATCAGCGTTATGGCGCCATTAAATTCTCTATACGCGGCAGGGATATGGGCAGCACCATTAAAGAAGCCCAGGACAAAGTAAACGAACGACTGGACCTGCCAAAAGGCTACTCCCTTGAATGGGCCGGGGATTTTGAAAACCAGCAGCGTGCCACAAAAAGGCTGAGCCAGGTGGTGCCAATCAGCCTGCTTATCATATTTTTTATTCTGTTTATCCTATTCGGCAATTTCAGGGATTCATTGCTGGTGCTTAACAATGTGCCGTTCGCCATTATGGGCGGTATTTTGGCGTTGCTGATCACGGGTATCAACTTTAATATTTCGGCAGGCATCGGGTTTATCGCCCTGTTCGGTATTTGCGTTCAGAATGGAGTGATCCTTATTACCAAGTTTAAAAGCAATATAACTGAATTAAGGCACCATACCCACTGGACATCATTCGCCGTTGCGATAAAAGACGGCGTGGCCGACAGGCTTCGCCCGGTGGTAATGACGGCGTTGATGGCGGCGATAGGTTTAATGCCGGCGGCCATGTCGCATGGAATAGGCTCGGAAGCTTCAAAACCGCTGGCCGTGGTGGTTATTGGCGGCCTCATCACCAATACCATATTTAACCTGTTTGTATTCCCAATTGTATTCTTCTGGTCGTACCGTAAACGTGTTGAAAGCGGCATTGTAAGCCGGATCTGATCATCGAAATTAATACCCCGAATAATACCCCTATGTTAATACCCAGTTGAAGGCAGTGCAGCGAAAGCTGCACTTGCCGGAGACGGTTATTTATTTCGAATTTCGGAATTTCGAATTCGGAATTAATGATAAAACTGTGATAATTGTCAGTCCGGGTACTTGTCAAAAGATTTGTATTTGCCTTAAACTATACTATGTTTATTAATGACGAATACAATTGAAATTTGTCGTCTGTAGTAACAATAGTAAGATCTTCATCTTTAGCAATGGCAATTAAAAAACGGTCGAAAGGATCTCTATGATCCTGGAACAATGGTAAATGCTGGTATGAAAATATATGTTCATTCTTTAGTGGCAACAGTTCAAATCCAATGGCCAACAATTGGTCAGCTACCATTCTCATATCCGGAACAAAGTCCGGTAGTTTATTTATATTCTTCTTTATAGCAATTTCCATCAGGCTTACCTGACTTACTAAAATCCTGTTCGAATTATCTTCAAGTAACTTTTTATGCTCTTTTGAAAGTGGAGAATGGATATCAAACGACCAAATGAGAATTTGGGTGTCTACAAGTAAATTCATTTTCTACATGTAGTCTTTTAGATCATCTAATGGTTCATTGAAATCATCGGGTATTGTTACCTTTCCTTCTAAGCCACCCAATTTTCTTTTAGCAGATTGATTTTTTGCTGTTTCCTCAGTAAGAAATGTCACCATCACTTCGGTCTTAGTTTTTACCGGCGGAGTTTCCTCGAGTACTATTCGCCCGTGATCGTAATATCCTTTTATAGTGGTAAGCATGACGTGTTTACTGTTCGCTACACAAATATAATAAAATTCCTGCCATAGTTTTAAACTAAAATACAGGAACTTGCCTACTCTTCCAGTTAAAATCATTCCGTCCTCAAACTTTCAACCGGATTTACAGTAGTCGCTTTAATAGTTTTAAAAGCGATAGGACTAAATGCTATGATTATCCATGTTGATAACGAGCGCGCGAACATCCACCAGCTAATCCCAACCCGGTACAGGAAATCCCGGAACTTAGCGTTAACCAATTGCAAGGCTGTAGGCAGGGCGATGATATTCGCTATCGAAACTAATTTAAATACTCTTCAACCACCCTCCCACCCGATAGCTATCGGGTCAACTTAATCAACCCAATCAACTGACCGTAATCTCTCCCCTCAAATCAGTCTCCAAATATTCCTTAACTAATTTGGGGTCATCATATTGACCCAGCAGGTACATCATTTTGGTAACGGCCGATTCATAGGTCATGTCATAGCCGTTGGCTACGCCAACATCTTTCAGGTGGCGGCTGGTTTCGTAGCGGCCAAGCTCAACAGTGCCTACTTTACATTGGGATATATCAAGGATCACTTTGCCGCCGTCTATAGCGTTTTTAAGCAGGGTAACAAACCATTCGTCGGTAGTGGTATTACCTGCGCCGAAGGTCTCCATTACAATGCCGCGCACATCGGCAGTTAAAATAGTTTCCACCACTTTGGGGCTTATGCCGGGGTATAGTTTCAGCACAGCAACGTCGCTTACCAGGTTTTTATGGACGATTAGCGGGGCCTCGTCTTTAGGGTGCCTGATGTCATTGAGGCTAAACTTGAGGTGAACACCTGACTCGGCCAGGATGGGGTAGTTAGGCGAACGGAATGCCTCAAATTTGGATGAGTTATACTTAAACGACCGGTTACCGCGGAATAATTTATAATCGAAATAGATACAAACTTCAGGTACGCGGGCGCGGTCGTGTTTTTTTGCTTTGGCGATTTCAATGGCCGTCATCAAATTTTCCTTCGCATCGGTACGTACCGCGCTGATAGGTAACTGCGACCCGGTAAATATCACCGGTTTGTCCAAATTCTCGAGCATAAAGCTTAAAACGGAAGCGGTAAAGGCCATCGTATCCGAACCGTGCAGGATCACAAAACCATCAACGGTATCATAGTTGCTTTCAATTAATCCGGCAAGTTCGCTCCAGATAGCGGGGTTCATATTGGAGGAATCGATGATCTCGTCGAATGAATGCACCTGGATTTTGCAGTTCAGTTTTTCCAGCTCAGGCACATTATCCATGATCTGCTCAAAATTGATCGGTTTGAGTACCTTGGTAACAGGGTCGCTCATCATACCAATGGTACCGCCGGTGTAAATGATCAGGATCTGGCTCATGTTTATTGGTTCATAGTTGATAGTTCATGGCAAAAGCCAATTATGTGAACAAAAAATAAATCTATTTAAAAAAAATCACACGCCGAAAATCAACTTTGAATTTTCGGTCGTTACGGTTGCTACTTTCTCCATGCTTATCTGCTGCGCCTCCGCCACTTTTTGGGCCACAAATACCAGGTAAGCACTTTCATTGGGTTTCCCCCGGTGCGGCACCGGCGCAAGGTACGGAGAATCTGTTTCCAAAACTATCCGGCTGAGGTCAATTTGCGCAACAACGTCGGCTAAACCCGAGTTTTTGTAGGTGACCACGCCGCCAATGCCCAGGTAAAAGCCCAGGTCAATCACTTTTTGAGCCTGTTCAAGGTTGCCGGTAAAGCAATGGAAAATGCCTCTTAAATCCTCATCCTGTTCTCGCTGCAGCACTTCAAAAACTTCGTTAAAAGCATCGCGGCAATGTATCACGATAGGCAATTTGAGCTCTTTTGCCCAGGCAATTTGCGTTTTAAACGCTTTTACCTGCTCATCAAGAGTGGTTTTATCCCAATAAAGATCAATACCAATTTCACCTACAGCGAAGATTTTATGCTGATCAATGGCCTGTTTTATTGTATTTAATTCATCTTCCCAGCCGTCCTTAACTGAACAGGGGTGAAGCCCGAGCATGGGGTAACACATATCCGGGTATGCTTCTGTAAGGGCAAATACTTTTGGAACGGAAGCTGCATCTACATTTGGTAAAAACAGGCGCTCCACATTGTTATTGATACAGCGTTCCACCAGGCCTGCCCGTTTTTGCAGGTCAGTTTCGTAATAAAGATGGGTGTGGGTATCGGTAAGCAGCATCGTGCAAAAATAAGAAAGCCTCCCGGATTTATGAGGAGGCTTTTTGATTAACTTTTTTTCTTTGCCGGATATTTTTTATGAACCGGTTTCTTAACAGCCGGTTTGGCAACCACCGGATGTTTAATAGGTTTTACTTTCACCAGCTCAATGTCAAAAACAAGTGTGCTATAAGGCCCTATTTCGCCGGAGCCCTGTGCACCATAGGCTAAGGACGACGGGATAACAAACATAGCCTTTGAGCCTTCGTTCAATAAAAGCAAGCCCTCATCCCAGCCGGGGATAACGCCGCCAGCGCCAACCTCTAACTGGTATGGCTCGTAAGTGCGCCCCGGTTGATTTAAGCCTGATGCTTTTGCAACCGATTCAACGCTCGAATCATACACTTTACCATCAAGCCCGCGGCAGGTATAATTTACCAGCACAGTGTCGCCTTTCAACGGTTTGGGCTTTAGCGATGGTTTGGTAATCAGATACTTTAACCCTGTTGCGGTTGTTTTTAAAACAAGCTTATGGCTGGCAATATAATTTGCTGCAGTAACAGCCTCTTTGGCCTGTATTTTAGCTTCCTCAGCTTTTACCTTTTCCATTTCAGCATTTCTTTCCGCTATGGCATCATTGAGCGATTGGATTTTTTCAATCTTCAAAACAAACACCAGGTTGCTTCCTTTCGGAAAAAAAGCCGGGCGCTGGGCGTCGTGGCCTTTAAATACCGAATCGGTAGGGATCTTTACCTCGGCACTGTCATTAAGCGCAAGTTTTGGAAACACTTCCATTAAATTGATCTCGGCTATATCCTTGATACCATCAATTGCTAACACCTGTGCCTTGCCCTTATTACCGATAACAAAGGAACTCATCAAAACCGAGTCCTTATCCGTTTTTTGAATAAAGTCGAACGTGATCACATCGTTTACCTTTATTTTATCGCCGGTATTATGGGTAAACACCCGGTATGATGCACCATGCGTTGTATGTTGAACTTCAGTTTGTGCATTAACATTTACTGCAATGACTAATGCTAAAATGAACAGGATATATTTCATCGAAAATAAAAAAAGGCCCTCCCTTTTTGGGGGAAGGCCATATTTAATTGAATATTATTTCTTAACAGGTTGTTGCTGTTGTGGCTGGCCAATCATTGGCGGAGCAACCGGTTTTGGCGCGTTTGGATTTGGATGAACAATATCAACCAACTCTACATCAAATACAAGCGGTGTAAACGGACCAATCATCTGGTTGCCACGATCGCCGTAAGCAAGGTTTGATGGTATTACAAATGTTGCTTTAGCGCCTTTGCCTAACAACAACAAACCTTCATTCCATCCCTGGATCATGCCCTGCACACCCAATGGGAAACGGATAGGTTTGTAAGGGTTCATTGGGTTGATAGGCAATTTACCTTTTACAGCTTCAGATTTGATGCTGGTATCAAAAACTTTTCCGTTCAAAAATTTACCTACATAGTTTACCACTACGGTATCGCCGTTTGCGGGTTTAGGTTCTGAACTTTCTTTAGTGATCACATAATTAAACCCGGAAGCTGTTGTGGTAACTTTAAGATTGTTATCAGCAATATATTTTTTGATTTTTACCGGTTCCTGTTTTTTGGCTGCATCCATCAGTGAAGTAACGTAAGCCTGGCAACGGCCGTTAAATACTGTTTGGTCGAGGTTGCCTTTTTGGATAACCTTTTCAACTTTAACAACAAAAATCATGTATTTGCCTTTCATTCCGGCCGGGCGTGGGTGGCCTGCAGTTAACGAATCAAGATCGGTTTTAATAATGGCGCTGTCACCTTCACTGAGGTAGCTGATACCAGCAAAAACATCACCTTTACCACTTGGTTTTGGCATTAATTGGGAGAATTGCTGCCCTGTTTCGAATGAGCTCTGTAATACGGAGTCAGCATCATTCTTAACAATATAATTGATGCTGATAAAGTCGCCTGGCTGAACGCTCGGGCCCGATTTATCTGATACAATTTGATATAGCAACCCGTGTTGCCCTTTTTTAAATCCATTACAACTTGCTAATCCAATTGCGGCAAGCGCTAAAAACATCAGGTTTTTTTTCATTTTTACTTTATTAATAGTTTTTTATACTCAGGTAATATTTGTTTAAATTGATTGATTACATTTTCAAGGCTATCTTCCGAGTAGCCGCCTGCCGCGTTAAAATGGCCGCCGCCGTTAAAATATCTCCTGCAAATATCATTCGCCGGGATATCTCCTTTTGATCTTAACGAAAGTTTTACCTTATCCTTGCGTTCAATAATAAAAGCCGCCAGCTTTATGCCGGCGATGGATAGGGCATAATTTACAATTCCTTCGGTATCACCCGTCTGGATATCGTATTTCTCCAGGTCCTGTTTGGTTACATGGAAAATAGCCGTATTAAATTCATACAAAACCTCCAGGCGTTCTGATAAACACAAGCCCAGGAAACGCAGGCGGTTTTCGGGCGAGTTATCATAAACCAGGTCGTATATGCGCCAGTTAACTGCGCCGGCGTCAATAAGGTCGGCGGTAATGCGGTGCACAGCTGAAGTTGTGTTTGGTAGTTTGAACGATGCCGAGTCGGTTAAAATACCGGCGTACAGGCAGCTTGCTATATCCTTATTAACCAGTTCTTTATGTTTCAATTCTTCGACAATAAAGGTATAAACCAGTTGGGCAGTAGCACAGGCGCTGATGTTCCAGTAGCGGTAATCGTCAAAATCCTGCGGCTCCAGGTGATGGTCTATCATTACCTTATAGGCGGCGCTTTTGCCTACCAGTTCGCCCATTTCATTTATGCGGCTTAAAGCATTAAAATCAAGGCAGAAAATAATTTTGGCTTCGCTGATCAGTTTTGCCGATTCTTCTGAATGTTCCGTGTAAATCATTACACAGTCATTACCCGGCATCCAGTTAAAATAGGCGGGATAGTCGGTAGGGGTGATCACTTTTACGTGGTGCCCCTGCTGTATCAAATAATTATATAAACCTAACGACGAGCCCATAGCATCACCATCAGGTTTGTGATGAGTAGTAATTACTATTTTTTGAGGCTGCGCTAAAAGTTCAATAAGCGAGGCTATACTTAACATTCAATTTTAAAAAAGAGCTGCAAAGCTAAATAAATAAATTAAATACAGCGAGTTAATTAATGTTAAAGCATTTGGGTTTTTAATATGAGCGATGAGTACTGTTTTTGATCGCATTGTTATATCATATTGACCCACCTATTTTCAGTTCAGTTTATCAGGCCGATACCTTCATTTTGATAAAATATTTCTTATCATCATTTACTTACTTTGGTTTAATTGAAAAACCCTACTTTTGCGGCAATTTGGATAATTGAGCAGCGAAACAGGTTTGATCATTAAAAACATTAACTATCAAACTGCAACTTAACACTGCTACTGCCACTTAAACAAACAAAACATTTATAATGCAAAAAATATGAGCACCAATAAAACTTTTACCATGATTAAACCTGATGCCGTAGCTAACGGGCATACAGGTGCTATTTTAGACCACATTATTAAAGGCGGCTTTAAAATTACAGCCATGAAATATCTTGCCCTGAGCAAAGAAACCGCCGGCAAATTTTACGAAGTGCACAAAGAGCGCCCTTTTTATGGCGAGCTGGTTGATTTTATGTCGTCCGGCCCGATTGTTGCTGCAATATTGGAAAAAGACAACGCTGTTGAAGATTTCAGGAAACTGATCGGTGCTACCGACCCGGCAAAAGCTGACAAAGGAACGATCCGTAATTTATATGCAGAATCAATCGGCGCCAATGCAATCCATGGTTCCGACTCTGATGAAAATGCTAAAATTGAAGGTGATTTTTATTTTTCGGCACTCGAGAAATTCTAATTTCAGCTACAAGCCGGTGGAAATGTTAACAAGTTGATATACCGGCTTGTTCTTTTATTTTGTTTATTTAAAAAAAATTAAATATTTTTATAAAGTTATGGTAATATGTACATTAACTTAACTTTATCTTAATTATAAACTAAATAAGGATTTATGAAACTCCTGCTGAAATATATCTTATATTCCTTGCTGATTATTGTATTGGTTTCGGGTACGGTATTGCTTTACAGGACACATCCCGAAGCACAGTTAGTGTTCATACTTCCGGGGATTTTAATCCTCGCTTTTTCCCGCATGAGCGACGATCTCAACTTCCGCACCTTCCTGCCGCGCTTCACTAAAGAAAAATAATTTCTTCTACCAGGATCGAGTTTGCCTCTTCGTTTATTTTTTGAATGATCTGCGAACGCATGTTCATCAGTTCATTTTTTACTACTGATGATTCCAACCGGAGGAATAATTTTTTATCATGAATAAACAATTCCTTGGTGCGGTTGGCTACCGGTTTGCCCACCAGCTCGGGCCAGTGCGCAATGATGCCTGTTTCGTCGAATTTTCGTTTGATCTTGTAAACCTGCATCATCTGTTCAATAGCTTCTTTCAGCGATTTGTCGTTTGTTTTACGCATCTAATTCTCCTCCCTTTACTTTAAACAGGTTTATCTCTACTCCAATTTCCTTAAATACGTTTTTTACCCTGGCAACATTGGTGTCGGTAATAAACACCTGCCCGAAATCATGGTTCGATATCATTTGCATCAGTTTGGTTATCCTGAGGTCGTCAAGCTTATCGAAAATATCATCCAGTAAAAGTATGGGCTTAAAGCCGTTTCGCTGGTATAAAAAGCTGTACTGCGCCAGTTTCAGGGCGATGAGAAAAGACTTTTGCTGCCCCTGTGAACCGAACTTTTTCATCGGCATGCCGTGGATGCTGAATAAAAGATCGTCTTTATGAATGCCGTAAGTAGTGCGCTCCAATATGCGGTCCTTTTCAATAGCCTTTTTTAACAATGTGCCAAAGTCATCAGCTAATAACTGCGATTCGTAGCTCAGTTCAACCAACTCGGCATCTTCACTTAAAAAAGAATAATGCCTGTTAAATATTTCCGTAAAGCTTTCCATAAATGCCTTACGTTTTTCGAAGATCCTGTTACCCGATTGGGTTAGCTGCTCGTCAAGCACTTCCATTAAATGCGGGTCGTACCTGCCTGTATCGGCAATCTGCTTTAATAAGGCATTCCGGTTGATCAGTACTTTATTATACCCGATCAGTTCATCCAGGTAGGAGTTATCCGTTTGCGAGATCACATTATCAATAAACTTGCGCCGCTCCTCGCTGCCTTCAATAATAATGCTGATATCATAAGGCGATACCATTACCAGCGGGAACAAACCAATATGATCAGCCAGGCGCTGATAATCTTTTTTGTTGCGCTTAAACTGTTTTTTCTGGTTTTTTTTAACCGAACAGGCCACCGCTTCGGGACTGCCGTTTTTATTGAAGTTACCTGTTATTATAAAAAACTCTTCACCCTGCCTGATCTGCTGGCTGTCAATCGGGTTAAAATAACTTTTACATAACGACAGATAATGTATTGCATCCAGCAGGTTGGTTTTGCCTGCGCCGTTATTACCCGTAAACACGTTAACCCCATCACTGAATTTCAGTTCGGCCTCGGCGTAATTCTTAAAATTGATGACTGATAGCTGCTGCAAATACATTGGTCAAATGTAGCGATTAGAATTAGTCCGAAAGTCCGGAAAGTCCGAAAGTCTGGAAGAAAAAAGTGGTCGGTGGATGGTTTGCTATTTGAAATTTATTTTTCGGGAGTTATTTATCAGACCAAACAGGTGTATCGCGTTATTCAAACCCTTGCTATAAACACTGTTACAGGCAAATTTTGCCCCTTTCGGACTTTCGGACTTTCCCGACTTTCGGACTTAAATATTTAATTACAATAACCTATTGCTAAAAATTTTGAAAAACGTATTTTTGCAAACTTAATTTTAGAATAGAAATGTCAAAAACCCAAACGAATACCCAGGTTGTAGGCGGCAACAATGATTTTGGACAGACTGGTAAGTTTGTGCGCGAGAACCAAAAAAGTTTGATATTTATTGTTGGGGCTGTTTTAGCCATGGTGATTATTTATATAGCTTACCAACGTTTTTATATTGCGCCCCGCGAAGTTACTGCAGCTAACCAGATGCACGTTGCACAGGATTTTTGGGAGAAAAAACAATGGGACAAAGCTATTAACGGCGATGCGGGTTATCCTGGTTTTGCAAAAATTGCAGATGAATACAGCAATACCAAATCAGCAGACCTCGCTTATTTTTATTTAGGCATCGCTTATTTAAATAAAGGTAACTTTCAAAAAGCTATTGATAACCTGACTAACTATAGCGGCAATGATTATATGGTAGCAGCTGAAGCATTAGGCGGAACAGCCGATGCTTATGTTGAATTAAAGGATTTTGATAAAGCGGTAACTTACTATAAAAAAGCAGTTGACAAAGCAAACAATAAATTTTTAACCCCGTTATATCTAAAAAAACTGGGTTTGGTTTATGAAGCGCAAAACGACTATAAGTCAGCTGATGATGTTTATAAAAGGATAAAAAACGAATACCCTGACGCACCGCAAGCCCAAAACATTGATGAATATATCGCAAGGGCAGAAGCGAAGCAATAATTGATTTCGGATTTCGGATGTTCGATTTCGGATTGGACATTCGAAAAATAAATAATTCCGAAATCGAAATTCCGAAATCCGAAATAAAAATATATGTCGACTCAACTCAAAAATCTATCTGATTTTAGCAATACCGATGTCCCTTCGGCGGTTTTGTATCGTTTTGGGATAGTAGTGGCCGAATGGAACCCCGAAATTACCAATGCTTTATACCAGGGCGCTTACGAAAGCCTGGTTGAACATGGCGCAATACCCGATAATATTTTTACGTATTCTGTTCCCGGCAGTTTTGAGTTAACTAGCGGCGCCGACTTATTATTAAAAAACAGTAAATTAGATGCGGTTATTTGTTTGGGCTGCGTAATACAGGGCGAAACAAGGCATTTTGATTTTATTTGCAATGCCGTAGCAAACGGAATAAGCAATGTTGCTATAAAATATTCAAAACCTGTTATATTTGGCGTATTAACAACAGATAACCAGCAGCAGGCTATTGACAGGGCAGGCGGCAAACACGGAAATAAAGGTGTTGAAGCTGCCGTAACTGGCATAAAAATGGCGTACCTTGCTGAAACTTTGAATAGCTAATTTTCGTTTAATATCATTAAGACCATACTCTGATGAAAAAAGTAATTTATATAGCGGTAATTGCCCTGGTATTAGGCAGCATTTCTTCATGCTCAAACAAGTTGTGCCCTGCTTACGGCTCCTATCCAAAAACCGGGCGCTAACAGTTTAATGTCATATTTTTTCTTTTGCTGAAAACAAGCGGGCATTTTCCGTTGCTTTGCATTTTTTTAGGCTAATAATTAAAACTTGATTTATGAATTGGATACCGCTGGAATCAGCTGACCAAATTGAGGCTATTAAACAAACGCAAGGTTGTAGTTTAATATTTAAGCACAGCACCCGCTGTTCCATCAGTATGATGGTAAAAAAACGTTTCGAATTCGACGGGGATAAATTACCCGAAAACTTACCTCTATATTTTTTAGACCTGATTAAATACCGCGATCTGTCCAACAAAATCGCTGCCGATTTTCAGGTTTATCATGAATCCCCCCAATTATTATTGATAAAAGACGGCGAGTGCATCCTCGACCTTTCGCACGGCGAAATTTCTGTTGAGGAAGCGTTGTTAGTGATTAGTGATTAGTGATTTGAGATTAGTTGAAAAACAAATTGTGTCGATCTCTTCGTCTATTTGTCCCTTGTTTTAAGATAATCTTTGTATTCGTCCTGAATCATGCCTTGGGTTACAAATTTGTCTGGCGTTGCGTTGTAGCTTGCCAAAACGAATTGTAAAGCTTCATCAACCGAGTTGAAATTGTTTAACAACTCTGGTTCGTCGGGATTCAAAAAAGTAAAAGCGTAAACGTCAGTAAATTTTTCATTCCCCTCGTCAAAATATTCCACATAACTGGTAGCGTAGGTGGAGTTTCGCTCTTTGCTGATTGTCAGCATTCTTAACACTATATAATTAGGATGGATGTCAGGTGGCAGCCACTGTTCAATAGATTTACCTATTGATAGGTTGGCTCCTAGTTGTTCGTACACTAAATATCTCATCAAGCTGATTATAAACGATAGTTTGATACATCCGGGGCATCCACTAATCCGGTCTCATGGACGTAACGTGCCTATGTCGCCTTCTATTGTGCAAGGATTGACATGATAACGCAGAAAAAACCTCTGCCTTTAACCTCTAACGTTACGCTTCCACTTTCCAGCCAAAGTCAACTGTTTTTTTCAAATCTTCGTGCAGGCTGTAATAAACCGGGCAGGTAAGTGCAGCGCGTTCTAAAAGCAATTGCTCCTTCTCTGTATATTCTTTTGGGAATTTAAAGTTGATCACAATTTCACTTACCCGGCGCGGGTCGGCAGCCATAATTTTGGTGATGGAGATGGTGGTTCCGTCTATATCAATATCGCTGGCGCGGGCTTTTATGCCCATAATAGTTAACATGCAGCTGCCGAGCGATGCAGCCAGCAGGTCAGTTGGCGAAAATGCTTCACCTTTTCCTTGGTTATCAACAGGGGCATCGGTAATTATTTTTGTACCTGACTGCAGGTGGGTAGCTTCTGTTCTTAAATCGCCCAGGTAAGTAGTTTCAATGGTTGCCATAATGTTTGTATATAAACACAAAGCTAACGGTAAATTTTAATTTTAATGCGGACCCGCCTGTCATTTTTTGAAAAGATGAAGTAGGGCTTGAAAGCGTAATCCTGTAAATCAAATACGGTAAACTGTAAAACTAAAAATCAGTGGCGCTGTAGTTTTGTATGATAATTTAAACGTACCATCATGAACACTATCATAAAAATATTTACAGAACTGGCCTATATGGTTTGGGATATTTACTGGGGAATGGCGCTTGGCTTTATACTTTCTTCCGTCATCAGGGCCTTTGTTTCTACAGAAAGCATTTCTTCCCGGCTGGGCAAAAATTCAGCAGCCTCTATCGGACTTTCCACTTTTTTCGGGGCTGTTTCATCTTCCTGTTCGTATGCGGCAGCCTCAATGGCCCGTACACTGATGATCAAAGGTTCAACCTGGTCAAACGCTGTAGCATTTATGGTAGCCAGCACTAACCTGGTATTTGAAATATTTATTGTGATCGTCTCGCTATTGGGATGGGCGTTTTTTGGAGGCGAGGTAATTGGCGGGCTGTTTTTTATTATTATCTCGGCAATATTGATTATCTGGTTTTTTCCCGCCAAGGTAAAGGATGAAGCCAAAGCGAACATCGCGGCATCTGAAGGTAAAAATTCAGACGACCCGCATGCGCATCATCATAAAGAAAGCTCCTGCTGCCATCATAATATGAACATGGAAAAGGGGCATGCGCATAAACAACAGCCAACTTTCCTATCAACGTTAAAAACAGCCAGCGGACATTATTATATGGATGTAACGATGGTTGGTAAAGATATTCTCATCGGGCTGGTAGTGGCTTCCATTTTGATGGTACTAGTGCCCGATGGATTTTGGAGAGGTTTATTCCTCACCGGAAATAGTGCATTGCCGCATTTCGTGGTACTAAGCTGGAATGCAATCGTCGGCATAGTGATAGCCATATTCGCTTTTGTATGTTCGGTAGGTAATATCGTTATGGCTGCCGTTTTGTGGCAGGGTGGTATTTCTTTTGGAGGGGTGATTGCTTTTATCCTGTCGGACCTGGTGACAATCCCCATGCTGATGGTTTTCAGGAAATATTATGGCAACAAAACCATGTGGTATTTACTGGCAATACTGGTGGTGAGCATTTTCGCAACCTCGTTATTTTTGGATTACTCCTTTGCGGCTTTGCATTGGATCCCAAAAAACCATACCGGCGGGATGCAAATGACCAACAGGCATTTTAAATGGGATTACCAGACCTGGTTGAACCTGTTTTTTATACCGGTATCTATTGCCTATTTTTACTGGGGTAGAAAAAGTATGAAATAATGCACCTACACATTAAGAATATGGTTTGCGACCGTTGCCAGATGATTGTCAGGCAGGAACTGGAAAACCTGGGCTTTGTGGTTAACCATGTTGCGCTTGGGAGTGCGGAAATAACGCCAGGCCCGGATGAGGAGCAAATGCAACTGATCGCTTCGGCTTTAAAAGTCCCCGGTTTTGAACTGATCAACAAGGAGTCGGATAAAACGGTGGAAGCCATAAAAAATGCAGTGATTGAACTGGTGCATCACGCTGATCTTTCGGAAATGCATACCTCTTATTCCGGCTTGATTGCAAGCCGTGTAGGTAAGGATTACGCCTACCTGAGCCGTTTGTTCTCCAATTCTCAGGATGTGACGATTGAAAGGTTTATCATCCAGCAGAAAGTAGAAAAGATCAAAGAATTACTGGAATATGGTGAGTTGAACCTGAATGAAATTGCTTACCGGATGGGTTACAGCAGCAGCGCGCATTTATCCAATCAATTTAAGAATGTTACCGGGGTAACACCGAGCCAGTTTAAAACATCGGCAGATAGTAAGCGCAGCCCAATTGATAAAATTTAAAAACATGACAGTTACCCTGACATCGGAAATCACCTGCCCTTATTGCGGGTTTGAAAAAATGGAGACTATGCCGGAGGATTCCTGTCAATTTTTTTATGAGTGTACCAATTGCTTAAAAGTATTGAAGCCGACCGAAGGCGATTGTTGTGTCTTCTGCAGCTACGGTACGGTTAAATGCCCGCCAATACAAGCTAACAAACATTGTTGCTGATTTGACAGGCAAATGTTAAACAGTGATAAAAATCATTAAATAGAATATTATTAATTCCTATATTTGAATTGTGAAACGCACTGCACTCATATTACTGTCAGCTATTTACCTGCTCTCATGCACAGGTATAACAGCTAATAGCCGGTATTGCTGCGGTGTGCTGCAGTCAACCTCATTTTCAGAAAGCCCCAAGGCCAGCTGTAAAATGAATATACCGATGAAGAGTTGCTGTAAATCAAAAAAACAATACTTCAAAGTAAAAGATCAGCATGTAAGTCCATCAGCATTTGGTTTTTATACCAAATTTGCTCCGGCAATAGCTGTGCTCTATTTGCCTTTTACTGCGAATTTAATTATCCCTGTTCAGGAGATTGTTTATTTTAACAGCAATGCGCCACCCGATTGGCGGCATGCTACACCTTCCTATATCCTCAACTGCGCTTACAGGATCTGACCTGTACTTCTTTTTAGCCTTACATTCTGTACCTGGCTATTATATTCCATCTAATTGATCATCTTAATTTATAATCTGTGCAATGGCTTGATTAACGCATTTGCCATTTATTCATTTTTAATTTATAAAATCCATGAAAAAAGTAACCCTGATGGCTATAGCTATCCTGTTTTCCGTTGCATCCGTTTTTGCAGCGCATTCAACAACAACTGTATCCGATACCACCAAAACAAAAAAGGTAAAACCAGCAAAAGTGATGTACACCTGCCCGATGCACGCTGATGTATTGAGCGACAAACCTGGTAAATGCCCTAAATGCGGTATGACCTTAGTGAAAAAGGATACATCCAAAAAAATGCCCATGAAGCATAAAATGAGTATGTAAATCAAATATACCCGGGAAATGACTCTCCCGGGTAATTAAACTTTTTAAGATGATTAATCAACTTATTTCCCTGTCCTTAAAAAACAGGTACATTGTTCTGCTGATTGCGGCAATTCTGTTTGCATGGGGCTTTTATTCTATTAATCAGAACCCGATTGATGCCATTCCCGATCTCTCCGAGAACCAGGTGATCGTATTTACCGAATGGCAGGGCCGCAGTCCTCAAATTATGGAGGACCAGGTAACTTATCCTTTGGTTAGCAATTTGCAGGGTATCCCCAAAGTAAAATCTGTCCGCGCAACTTCCATGTTCGGGATGAGTTTTGTGTATATTGTTTTTGATGACAAGACCGATATCTACTGGGCGCGCAGCCGCGTACTTGAACGGTTAAACTATGCCCAGCGCCTGCTCCCTGAAGGGATTACACCAACGCTTGGCCCGGACGGTACCGGTGTGGGCCATATTCTGTGGTACACCCTCGACGCCAAAGGCATCGACCTGGGCGAACAACGCGCCTTGCAAGACTGGTACGTAAAATTCGGCCTGCAAACAGTGCCGGGCGTAAGCGAAGTTGCGTCATTTGGTGGCTTTGAAAAGCAGTACCAGATCAGTGTCGACCCAAACAAACTCAATTATTATAACATCCCGTTATCGCAGGTTTTAAAAGCCGTAAAAAGCAATAACAATGACGTAGGTGGGCGTAAGTTCGAAATGAACGGCACGGGTTACATTGTACGCGGACTGGGTTATATCAAAAGTATCCAGGATGTAGAAAATATTTCCATCGGCACCATTAATACCGTACCGGTAAGGATAAATGACATTGCCACCGTGCAAATGGGCGGCGACTTGCGGCTTGGTATTTTTGATGAAAATGGCGAAGGCGAGGCTGTAGGTGGTATTGTTGTAATGCGCTATGGCGAAAATGCCGATAAGGTGATCCACGCCGTTAAAGACAAAATGGCGGCCATGCAAAGCGGTCTTCCGCCAGGTGTAAAGTTTAAAATTGCCTATGATAGAAGCGAGCTGATTGAACGTGCGATAGGCTCCGTGAAGCATACGCTGATAGAAGAAATGATCACCGTATCTGTCATTGTTATCATCTTTCTGTTTAGCTGGCGCAGTGCGCTGAGCATTATTATCCAGATCCCGATTACTGTTGCCACCGCCTTTATCCTGCTGAATGCCTTTGGTATTTCTTCAAATATCATGTCGTTAACAGGCATAGCGCTGGCTATCGGGGTAATTGTAGATAACGGAATTGTAATGGTAGAGAATTCGCACCGCAATTTATCCATCGCACAAGAAAAAGAAAGATCATGACCACAGCAGAAAGAATAAAAATTATAGAAGCATCCTGCAAGCAGGTTGGCCGGGGCGTGTTTTTCTCTACCCTCATCATCGTGGCTTCTTTCCTGCCGGTATTTTTACTGGAAGGACAGGAGGGCAAATTGTTCGGCCCGCTGGCATGGACAAAAACATTTATCCTGGCTATTGATGCCATCCTTGCGGTAACCCTGGCGCCGGTGCTGATCTCCTTTTTTCTGAAAGGAAAGTTGCGCACCGACGAGCATAACCCGCTCAACAACGGTTTGCAAAAGCTATACCGCCCCGTATTGAACTGGTGCATCCATTGGCGTAAAACAACGCTGGCCGTTAATATTATAGCACTATTGATCAGCATCCCGCTTTTAATGAGCCTGGGCAGCGAATTTATGCCGCCGCTGGATGAAGGCACCATCCTGTTTATGCCGGTTACTTTGCCTGATATATCCAATGCCGAAGCCAAACAGCTTTTGCAGCTGCAGGATAAGATCATCAAAAGTATCCCTGAAGTAAAAAATGTTCTGGGTAAGGCAGGCAGGGCCAATACAGCTACCGATAATTCGCCCATTAGCATGGTAGAAACCATCATCTTGTTAAAACCCGCTGACGAATGGCGCAAAGGCATCAAAAAGGAAGATATTATTAACGAACTGAATGCCAAATTGCAGATTCCCGGCGTAGTAAACGGCTGGACACAGCCCATTATCAATCGCATCAATATGCTGTCGACCGGGATTCGTACAGATGTTGGCCTGAAAGTTTACGGACAAAACCTGGATACTATTTATGCCTTATCGAACCAAATGAAACAGGCATTGCAAGGCATTAACGGGGTGAAAGATTTATATGTAGACCCGATAACCGGGGGCAAATACCTGGATATACAGGTAAATAAGGATGCCATTGGCCGGTACGGTTTAAGTGTGGATGATGTGAACGAAGTGGTGGAAAGCGCGCTTGGCGGCATGAACCTTACGCCAACCATTGAAGGCCGCAGGCGCTTTAGCGTGAACCTCCGTTTTGCGCAGGATTACCGGAATAACCTTGATCAGATCAAGCGCATCCTGGTGCAAACGCCCGCCATCGGGCCGATCCCATTATCGGCCGTGGCAGATATTAAGATCAGCGATGGACCGGCGATGATCCAATCAGAAAATGCGTTGTTGCGGGGGACGGTATTGTTTAACGTACGCGACAGGGATTTGGGCAGCACTGTTGCCGAAGCGCAAAACAAGCTGAACAGCATGGTAAAAACACTGCCTAAAGGCTATTTTATTGAATGGAGCGGGCAGTATGAAAACATGGTAAGGGCGCAGCATACCTTAATACTCATTTTACCTATAGTACTGATCATCATTTTTGCATGCCTCTATTTTGCTTTCCATTCTATCCGCGAAGCGTTTTTTAGTTTGATCAGCATTCCGTTCGCCCTGATAGGTGGCGCTTATATGGTGTATTTCTTTGGGGTGCATTTGTCCGTTGCAGTAGCAGTGGGCTTTATCGCGTTGTTTGGCATTGCGGTAGAAACGGGGATCGTGATGGTGATCTACCTGAATGATGCCATGCAGCAATTGGTCGCGCTGAAAGGGAATTCGAACGAAACCATCACGCGGGAAGACTTGCGGATCTATGTGATGAATGGCGCGGTAAAACGCTTGCGTCCCAAATTGATGACGGTTTGCGTGGCCCTGTTTGGGCTGGTGCCGGTGCTTTGGTCGACTGGCACGGGCAGTGATGTGATGGTGCCGATTGTACTGCCAATGATCGGAGGGGTATTAACGTCATCCACCCATATATTATTGGTTACCCCATTGATCTTCCTGATGGTAAAAGAATATGAATTGAAAAAACACGGAAAACTGGATGTATTGGAGGTGAAAGAATAATGAAAACAAGAAATCAGATTATATACATAGCATCCGTTTGGCTTGCCGGAATGTCAGCGACGAATGCCCAGCAGCGCCTGCCTTTGGACAGCGTTCTTGCGCACGTTGCTGCAAACCCGGCTCTGCGTGCTTATGATTCAAAGATCGGGGCGCAGGATGCTTATGCCACAGGAGCAAAAAACCTGGATGCACCCAAAATAAGCGCAGGTCAGTACCAGGTGCCCTATAGCTTTAACCCGTCAGCCGGTTCATTTATGATCACCGCCGAACAGATGTTTACCAATGGCGCCAAACTTCGGGCAAAGGAAAATTATATGCAGGGCTTATCAAAAGTAACGGTCGAGGATAAAAACTATATGAAAAATCAACTGCTTGCCCAGGCTAAACAAGCCTATTATGACCGGGTGGTGCTGGAGAAAAAGCTCAGCATCCTGCAAAGTACGCAGACGCTATTGGAGTATATGCTGAAAGATGCCAATATCAGGCTGACTTATGGCAAGGAAAAGCTGAGTAATATTTACAAGGCCAAAGCCGACCTTTTTGAACTGGATAATAGCCGGGAGCAAATCAATAATGACATCCGCAAGAAAAACATAATGCTAAATACCCTGATGAACCGCGATCAGCAAACGGAATTTTTGGTGGATACGACCATAGTGGTTAAAGATTACGAATCAGCGCTGATAGATACTTCTGCATTGACAGCTTCACGCAGCGATATCAAAAGCATCAACCGGAATATCGAATTGCAGCAACTGAGTGCACAGGTAGAAAACAGCAAACGCAAACCTGATTTCGGCATCCAGGCGGGCCACATGTTCAGTTATGGTGGCATGGCTAATCAATATATCTTGATGGGGTCGATCACTATACCTATAGTTTCCTGGTCGTCTAAAGAATACAAGGCTAATCTGAAAGGGATAAAGTACGAGGTGGAGGAATTGCAGCAAAATAAACTTGATATTTTGAACCAGGCGCGTGGACAGTTGGCCGGTATTAAAGCAGAGATGAGTAGCAAAAAAAGGCTGCTGAATAACTACCGGGTAAACATTATCCCGGCTTTGCAAAATAGTTATAAAACAGCCCTGCAGGCCTATGAACAAAACACCGGCGACCTGCAACCAGTACTGGACGGTATTAAGGACATGCAGCAAAACAAAATGGATGCGCTCGACAGATTGCAGGAGCTTTTACAATTACAGGTAGCGTATGAAAAAGAAAATGAGAAGTATTAAAAATATATCTGGTATTAAAAATATATCATTCGCCTTGTTGATGAGCCTTTTGCTTGTCAGCGCCTGCTCTCAACCTAAACAAGCAAAAGACGCAGCGCAGGAGAAAAACGTCACCCTGTACACCTGTCCGATGCACCACCAGATTTTGGAGGAGCATCCCGGAAGTTGCCCCATTTGCGGGATGACCCTCGTCAAGAAAACAGGACAGGCCAGCGAATTGGCAAGGATCAGTTTAAATACGGTTTTAAAACCGGTTAATTCATCGGTGATCTCAACCATTGCGGCCATCACTCCTGAAGAAAAATCGATTCCCACCCAGATCAAAGGCCAGGGCTATCTTGATTTTGATTCGCGGACCTTTAATAATATAGCCGCCCGTTTTTCGGGAAGGATTGAAAAGCTGTACATCAAATCTGCATTCGAGGAAATACACCAGGGCCAGCGCATTTTAGATATTTACAGTTCGGATATGGTAACCGCCCAGCAGGATTTGATTTTCCTCACCAGAAACTCCACACAGGAAACAGGGTTGATCAACGCCGCACAGCAAAAACTATTATTGCTGGGGATGACTGAACAGCAGGTAAACCAGGTGGTAAAAACAGGGAAGCCTTTTTACAGTCTGCCGGTTTACAGCCCTTACGATGGGCATGTGCATGATGCAGCGCATAGCTTAATGTCCGGTCCTGCTGATCTCAAGGCAGCGACCGGCGTTACCGCTAATCTGCCGCTTTCCATCAAAGAAGGGATGTATGTGCAGCAGGGGCAAACCCTGTTCAATGTGGCCAACGCACATATGTTATGGGCTTTGATTAAAGTTGAAAACTCCGCCGTTGCAGCCTTAAGACTAAATCAACCGGTCGAGATCACTTTTCCGGATATCTCCGGAAAAACCATCGAAGGCAAAGTTGATTTTATTGAACCGACATTGCAGGAGGGCGATAAAACCACCACTATCAGGGTTTATGTTCACAATATGGATCATTCCCTGAAAGTGAACAGTATCATCAATGCGACCATCCAAACCGGTGAAACGAAGGGCCTTTGGGTTCCGCGCACATCGATATACAATTTAGGCCAAACAACCATTGTTTGGCTGAAGAACGGACCTGTTTATTTGGCCCATAAAGTGATTACGGGAACGGGCAATAGCAACGAGGTAGAGGTTAAAAGCGGTTTATCCGCAACTGACAGCCTGGCTTCCAATGCCCAATATTTAACAGACAGTGAAAGTTTTATTAAAACGCAAGGAAATGAATAGCATCGAAAAAAAACTCCAGTTATATTTTATTAAGGCAGGGCTATCAGTTCTGATACTTACCGTTTTCGCTTCATCGTGCAAACAAAAAACACAGCCGATTGCCAAAGCACAGAACAAGGTTTATTACACCTGTTCTATGCACCCGCAGGTACATGAAGAACACCCCGGCAATTGCCCTATTTGCAGCATGAAGCTGATTAAAGTTGAATTTACGGGTGCGCCGGCGGGTCCCGACAAAAACAAAATTGTGCTTACGGCCACCCAAATTCAGCTGGGAGGTATTCAAACCGATACCGTTAAGGAAGAAAATACCGGCAGCGAAAAAATGCTTTCAGGCACGGTAACCACCGATGAAAACAAGGCCGAAGAATTGAGCGCAAAGATAGCAGGCAGGATCCAGCAGCTGTTTGTACGCGCGCCCGGCCAAAAGATCAGCGCCGGCCAACCCGTTTATGCTATTTATAGTGCAGACCTGCAGGAATCGGAAAAAGAATACCTGCTGGCTAAACAACAGCAAAAAGTATTGCATAACCCCGATGTGGACTATGCCCAGCTTGTCAGCGCAGCGGAAAATAAACTTTTATTATGGGGACTAACATCCACCCAGATCAGGAACCTGGCAGCATCGGGCAAAGTATCGCCAACGGTAACTGTATTCAGTAAAGTAAGCGGAACGGTGAGCGATATTGCCGTTCATGAAGGCGATTACGTAACCGAAGGCATGACCATCCTAAAAACCCAGGCATTAAACAGCCTTTGGGTGCAGGCGCAGGTTTATGCAAATGAAACTGATTATTTTAAAGTGAATGATGCGGTAAGCGTTTCCTTCCCCGATTTGAACGGACAGGTAATTACAGGCAAAGTCGAATTTATGAACCCGGAATTATCAGATGCGTCCAAGGTAGATCTAATAAGGATCAGCATCCCTAACAACCAGGGACTGATAAGGCCAGGAATGCAGGCCTATATCGCTATGAATAAAGGCGAAAAACGATCACTGGCTATCCCGGCATCAGCGATTTTATCAAGCGGCACAGGCAATACCGTTTGGATCAGGAATAGTGATGGCAGTTTTTCCATGCGGCAGGTCAGCCTGGGAGAGGGGAATAATTCATTCGTAGCAATTCTTTCAGGATTAAGCTCCGGCGAAGTAGTGGTAAGCAACGGCGCTTATTTATTGAACAGCGAATATATTTTTAAGAATGGGGATGATAAAAAGGGTATGGCGGGGATGAAGATGTGAGAGATAGCGGATGGTTTAGCATGAAGTAATTTAAATCGCTGTCGAAAGTTGTTTATGTCATTAAACAAAGTGCCAATATTTTATTGTATAATTTTTGATTATTAACTACCTTTGATTATGACCACAATGACCATACAAGTTCCTGGAAAA
>Ga0207076_1075_pt1 | contig 26107 bp, 22 predicted proteins | sample Alteio_BWMinHeat_62_FD_153568 | JGI IMG/M metagenome (GOLD analysis project Ga0207076, IMG submission 153568) | Enriched cells from forest soil in Barre Woods Harvard Forest LTER site, Petersham, Massachusetts, United States -... | ecosystem: Environmental > Terrestrial > Soil > Temperate forest >... | reverse complement strand
CAAAATTGGTAGAGTGGGTTTAAATCCCCCAATTAAGTAGCGTTTTGTATAGGTCATAGTTTTCTCTGTCATAACATACAAAGATTACCTTACTTATTTTATCGGTTTCTTCTAGGAAATTTACTACCGTTTTTGTGGCAATTAATGCAGCTTTTTCCTTAGGAAATTTATAAATACCAGTGCTTATATTGGGAAATGATATAGAGTGGATTTGGTTATTTACTGCAAGTTTTAAACAGTTTAGATATGCTGATGATAACAAAGCCTCCTCCTCATTTTTTCCATAATTCCATGAAGGTCCAACTGTGTGTATGACAAATCTCGCTGGTAGATTACCGGCGGTTGTTATAACGGCCTGACCAACCTTACATCCCCCTTGTTTGTTTCTTATTTTTTCACAAGCTTCAAGTATGGCCATTCCCCCCACTTTATGTATCGCTCCATCTACGCCACCGCCGCCAAGCAAAGATGTATTTGCTGCATTTACAATAGCATCAACTTCTATTTTTGTAATATCGCCGAATATTAGCTCTATCATTTTTAATGTGTTAAAAGTTATGGAATCAAATACAAAATATTAGTTAAAGTGTGCTCTATTTGCCATTGTGTAATTTTACCTTTTCGCGTTCGGATTGTAACAACCGTTCATAGAGTTTTTTGTTTACCTTGATCACTTCGAGGTTTTTATCCATCTGGTTAAATTTGAGCGTACAGTTGTTGTTAACAGAACTTGCGTCATTGTACAGGGTGCTTGAAATAATATTGATCACAGCTGCTTCGCTAAAGTTCTTAATGGCTAATATAATTAGCTTTTCTTATGTTTATGCGTCTCCACGATGATTATGAAATCAATTGATCCTTTGTTGCACTATCGTAAACTTACGATTTTATCATTGCAAGTTATGTATGAAATTACAAACTTACGGCAACAAAATATGCTATGGCACTATGATTTAAAACAACGCAAAAGAATTATCTCAAAATAGTCACATACCCTGACTTATTTACCACTTCTCTATCTGTACTCACTGCTTTTAAAATATAATAATAAACGCCCCATGCCACCTGTTTTCTTGCATAAGTCCCGTCCCAACTATCCAAAATATCCTTCGACTCAAAAACCATCTGCCCCCAGCGATTGAATATCTGAATGTGATAATCCTTTACATTGGTCATGGTAACATTAAACCGGTCATTGATCCCATCGCCATTTGGCGTAAAGGTATTCGGAATGAAAATATAGCTATTATTCTGGATCACCACCAGGTTGTATTTGATGACAGAGACTTCGCAGGAATTGCTCCTGGAGGCGGTTAACCTCACGTTAAAATCCCCTTTGCTGTTGAAAATATGAGAGGGGTTGGCCTCCGTGGAACTTGCCCCGTCGCCGAAGTCCCAAAAATAGCTGTCGGCATTGACCGAATCGTTGATAAACTGCATCGTCACCGGCCCGTAAAGGGCATTGATAGCGGAGGGGTTGGTATGAAAAGCTGCCTCCGGCGTGACCTGCGGCGCAGGCAAAGTGAAATCAGCCGGATCGCTGTTGCACTGAAAACTGGAGGTAACGAGCTGGTAATCTCCGGCCACGGCATTGCCCGTGACGACCACCACCGCCGTCGAGGAATCAGACTTAAACCCCTCCGGCCCGGTCCAGGAATAGGTCAGCCCGGGAACCGGTGTTGCCGACAGCCGGACCGTATCGCCCACACAAAAAATACTTTTATCGGCCGTGATGAGCGGCAGGGGCGGTTTGATCCCTACGGCAATCTGCCGGGAGGCGACGACGCCGCAGCCATCCCTGCCGGTCGCCTCCAGGGTTACCGTCTTCAACCCGGCCGTTGCATAACTAACCAAAAGCGGCCCCGGTGTAGCAGCGTCGGCTAGACTGGCACCATCCCCGAACGACCATTTGAGCGCATTGTAGTCGGTGGACTGGCTCAGAAAGGTATATTGCGGATTTGGCGAACATTCATTTTGTGCAGTATAAGAAAATGCCGGGTGCGGCCCCTCAAAAATGCCCGTCCCGGATTTCCCCTGCTGGTCGGTAAAGGCCAGCGTAAAGCCATTGTTGGCTGATGAAAAATTATTGACCAGCAAGCCGTAGATATGGCCCTGTGCCATCGTTATAAATTTTACTTTGCCGTTCTGCCCCAACCCGCAACCCGGCGGTTCAGACAGGTCTGTTTCCAGGAAGTCGAGGCCGGTTTTATAGTAGATGACATCGTTCGGGCATTGGGAACTGCCTACGCCATAGCCGGCTTTACATCGGATGGCATTTTCCGGCTTAACGCCCGAACAATCACCCGTGGTGCCAAGGTCGAACAGGACCCAGTCGATATCGTCGTTGGGGTTGGACGGGGTAATGGTAAAAACCAGGGTACCATTGTTTGCCGCCTGCCATTTGTACCAGACGCTGTTCGATTCGGATGCCTGTCCCGGTACGCTCAGGCAGGTGCCTTTAGCTTCATCGTCGTTTAAGCCTGCCCCGGTCACATTTTGTTCAGACACAGGAGCGGAAGAACAAAGGAAGGATGCGGTAGAACAGTCCTGCCCAGGTTTGACGACAGGGTCGTAATTGTTCAGGCAAAGCTGGAATGTCCCTGTTGTATTATTTGCTCCCGTTACTTCAATATAATAGGTCGTCCCGATGACGAGGCCACCTTTATAAAGACTCGTGATGTTATTGGCGGAAAATGAAGACCCCACCAGCTCGGTTCCGCTACAGTCGCTGAACAGCGACACAGTTGGTGAAGCCAGTGTTCCGCCGGCACCGTCACCGCTTGCGGTTATCGTAACGTCGAAGGCGGTCGCCGTAAACCGGAACCAGGCATATTTGTACTGGTTATTGTTATTGAAGGCGCCATCGGCTGAACAATAGTTGACGGTCTGGCTAACCTCCGGCGCGAACTGGCATGCTTTAACCACCGGCGTCTGACCTTTTGATACCTGAACGAAAAGAAAAAAAGTAAAAAAAAGGAAGAGCCGGCGCATAGATTAAAATTTAAGCAAAATAATAAACAATTGTCAGCCCGCGAAAATATTGATGATGTTTAGTCCATATAATTAACAGGGAGGTAAATGCGCGCTGAGCGGGGCAATATTATGGGGCATGCTTTGCTTTCAACGCATCCAACATTATGATATTCTTTTTTCTCAGCGTAATTACCAAAGGACGGGCAGGCTGTTCCAATTTAATGACTGAAATAAGGTGGCCTTACAAAAAAAACGGATAAAGCTCCGACATGCCGCAGGAAAATTTAAGATTTTTGTTTATGTGTACCGACCGGTTTTACTGTGGCATATACTTACAACGCTGTTAATGAGATGGCCAGGTTGCTTATCCCGTAGAAGTGTTTTGCTGTCCCGGTTTTTCTCTTATCTTTTATACAATATATGAAGTCAATAAAGAACTATCATCACCCGTTCGGGTGACGATATAGGTAATCATGCGCTCCTTCGCTTATATCGTGGTCACGGTAATCAGCTACAGCGGGCAATTCATTTCGACGTATAAGGCTGTACTTTGAATATATATTAATTCACCCGCTGTAGCTGATCCCATCATGTCAAAGAAAGCGAAGGAGATTTATTCTGGGCAAAAGTCTCAACTTAATTATTTTCCTAATGCGCTCCTTCGCTTATATCGTTTCAGTAATGATCACTTCGGACGGATAATCATTACTGTTCGTTTGGTCCCGCTCGTATTTTTTTATAAAAAGACGATCCTGCTTCAGACATGCGAAAACCCGAAGCACCAACTTATAGCGAACCGCATTGATGACAGCGAGCTTGGGCTTCCCCTCCTCCAATTTTCGTTTATAATAAACGTTAAGTTCCGCATTCCGGGTAGCAGCGGCGGCCGCGCAGATATGCAGCAGCGACTTCATTCTTTTATTCGCCATAGAAGACAGGCGTCGGCGCCTGACCAGCAAGCCTGACTCTTTAGGAAAAGGTGCAATCCCGGCATAACAGGCAAACTTTTTCGGGTCGGTAATATCTTTGTATTCATTGGTATAGATGAGGATATAAGTGCCCGTGACAAATCCTATATAAGGCACAGACGTGATGATTTTCATTAACTTTGACAAATTTTCATCTCCGCTGATCACATTTTTGATGACCTGTTCGAGATTCATCAAATCTGTGGAGATCGCATCAATACTGGCCTCGCAAATGCCTGCCATTTTGCTATAGACTTTCGTGTTCATAAAGGCCTTTTTCTCCTTTTGCGGCGTTTTCAGGACCATAGCAACGTTTAATAAACGGCTTCTTAATGCCATTAATTCAGCCAGCTCATTGATCACTGCCCTTTTTGGACTCCATAATTCCAGCTCGGTCCTGTTCTTCCATGCATATTCGGCGATCCGGATCGCGTCGGTCTTATCATCTTTTCCCCGGGCCATCCTGATCGAATTTTTGATTTTCAGCGGGTGCTCGTTCACGATGCTCGCTTTGATTTTTACAAGTACATGCAGGAGGTGGTTTCCGTAAAATCCCGTATTTTCCATGCAAAAAACAGCTTTGAATAGTTTAAAAGCCGGAATTGCTTTTAGCCGTCCGACAAACTCCAGGATCGCGTCCTTTTCGTTTTTAATTTCGGCGTGAAACAGGAAGGTATTTTCCTGGCAGACAGCAAAATCCAGTTCGTTTCTGGAAATATCTACGCCTATAAAGTAGGTATACTTTTTTGTGCGCGTGTTGGTAGTTGGCTTCATTAGATTTAGACAGATTAGGTCAAAAATAGGATTTATAAGTCCTATAATCCAAATTTATTTTTACTTTCCTTGGCGACATGGTTAAGGGTAACAAATACAGGCGCAATGAGGCGGGTATTGCGATCTTGTCCCGGAACATTCGGAAATACCGGGGTATAGCAGGCCTGACGCAAACGGATCTTGCCGGAAAGCTTGATATCGACTATGCTTATGTCGGCCGCATAGAGAGAGGGGTCGGCAATCCGACCGTTTCCATGATCTTTGATATAGCAGCTGCCTTGAATGTAAAACCGGCGCAACTTGTTGAAAAGGAAGAGGAAGCCGGCTGAAACAGGGTTTCCGGTTCAGCTGTACGGATAGCCGGTCCCCCCGGCTTTTAGAATACCGGCCGGTTTTCAGGACACTCATCATTAGAACTGCCGGTAGGGGAAAAGTAGGTCCGTTTTGCCTTTATGGCCCGAAAGTCGTTTGACAACGCTGTCAGGCGGGACACTTATAATGAAAAAGAAACTTGAGTTTCCTTATCAGATATATCCCGCCGTTTGATTGGAAATCATAACAAAGCTATTTATAATACCTGCGTGATCAGCGAAAATGAAGCATTCAATATCAGCTATGATCACTAACCAGGACGGGCGCATCCCGGTTAAGCAGGCAGAGGCCTTATTATTTCACTGTATACCCTGCGCCTATCACAGATACCGAAAATAGCAATACGATTAAATTGATATACCAGTACTTTTTAACCAGGCCCCAAAATATTGGTGAAATAATGGAGATAATCGTCCATCCTCCGAATAAAGCTACGAACGCGTAAGCTAATATCGTCCACTCAGTTTCATTGTTCAGACTACCTGTTATGGTTAAAACGCTTACCGGCACAGTAAAAAGAACAATGAATATCAACCAAAAAATATACAATTTTAAAGGGTTGTTCAGTTACTTTTTCATGGATATTAATCCTGTTTTCAATAATATAGCTTGTACAAATTTATTCTTCTTTTAGCTGTATTTGTTAAGGGCTGCTTAAATTTTATTCAAGAATGATTTGTTGCGGCGAAAACACGAACCTGATTCGAATTTAAACGGGTTGTTAATCGATTTAGTGATTTTTCCAGGTAAAAAACTGGCTTATTTTTCGTGCCGGTTTCAGGAACAATGTCCATAGCGGATATTTAATGCCATTATTGCGCATGGCTTTCAGATCAAACCATAACCCTTTCATGCGGTTGCTTAAACTTTTGTTGCTTTCGCCGCCAACGGTCATTTTTACCATCACTTTTTCGAGGTAGCAGGCGTCAATTTGATTTTTATGCATCAACCGTAACATGAATTCATAATCACCTGCAGTTCCATATTCAAGACTGTAAAAGCCAAACCGGTCAAATAATTCTTTTTTACAATAAAAAGCAGGGTGGGGTGGCATCCAGCCCCAATTGAACAGACCGTGTTTGTATTTACCAGAACGCCATTTCCTCACGACAGCGCCTTCACTGTTAACATAATCGAGATCTCCATAGACAATACGCGCGCCGTTGCCTGCAAATTGGTCGGCTATCTCCGCCAGAATAGTGGTATCTGCAAGGTAATCATCTGCATTCAGCATGCCAATAATATCACCAGTAGCCATTTTGATACCTTTATTCATCGCATCATAGATGCCTTTATCGGGCTCTGTTAAGAAAAAGTCCAGCTTATGCCGGTATTTGTGGATAATTTCCATCGTATTGTCAGTAGAACTACCGTCAATTACTATAAATTCGATGTTTTTATAGGATTGTGCTAAAACAGAGCGGATTGAGCGCTCGATCGTGTGTCCGGCATTGTAACAAACCGTTATTAATGAAATTTTCAGATCGCGCACTTAGAGAAACTATTACTGTTTAATAAGCAAATTTATGTAAATTTGAAGTTGTTCCTAATTAAATCAGACAAACAAGAACCGTGCGTATGCATAAATTATTTTACCTGTTTTTGATCTTTGCTTTAATTCTAAGCTGTAGTTCATGTTCCAACAAACAGTACCAGGCATTATTTCAACAAAAGACATTTGTTTCTACCGACACAACCAGCGCAAAATCCACAGCGGTACTTTACCAGTATCATATAAAGCCACAGGATATATTAGAGATCAGGAATTTGCAGAACAGTAAAAATATCGTGGACCTGACACCCTCGCAGGGCGGTGCGTCATCACAGGGCGGGGCAAACACGCAGTCAGAGACCTACCAGGTCGAAGAGGATGGTACAGTGGCATTAACAGGTTTGGGCCATGTGGCGGTTGTGGGGTTAACACGATATGAAGCGCAAAAAAAGATTGAAGACCTTTACAAGTCAACTTTTCTTAAGCAACCTATCATCGAATTGAAAATTGTGAACCTCAAAGTAACCGTTTTAGGGGAAATAAAAGCCCAGGGCAATTACCCGCTGGTAAAAGACAAAACAACCCTTGTTGAGCTTATTGGTGAAGCAGGTGGTTTGACTGAAAAGGCGAACGAAAAAAATATCAAGATCATTCGGGGCGACGAGAAAAATCCGAAGGTTACAGAGATTAATCTCAACGATATCAGGGCAATAAATGACCCGGCAGCGCTGCTTCAGAGCGGAGATATTATTTATATCGCCCAAAATAAACGGGCAACGCGAACAGATAACTTCCAAAACTTTTCAACATTGATTCAGCCTGCTTTGATTTTATTTAATACAGCCCTGATCATTTTTACTCTTGTGCGTAAATAAATGGAAGAAACCGAAAAGATACAGCATAAACTGCCAAGCCAGGAGATCGACTATTTTAAGATCGGTAAAATTCTGTTAAGCCGATGGTATTGGATTGTAGGATCTGTCACTGTTTGCATACTTGCTTCCAATGTATATTTATGGTATACGCCGAAAACCTATGCGACTTCAGGCACGATGAAGTTCGAAGAAAAAAAATCAGAACTGTCCGACATCACAGGGGCTGCCGTTGCAACAGAACGGGCAAATACTTCCAGAATACAAACAGAAACCATTGTTTTACAAAGCACACCGCTTTTAGATAGTGCTATCAAACAACTCGATTACCGTTTTAGTTTTTACCTGGTAGGAAGGGTGCTGAACCGGACGAATGAATTGTACCCGCAGAAGCCTCTTGATATTCAACTGGTAAAGTTTGATAGTTTAAATTTTTTTCATGACCTGGTAACTTTTAAGGCTCTTAATAAGCGTACTTTCGGGATCAGCTATAAGATAGGGAACAAGAATGCTAACTATGTATATAGGTACAACGTTCCTTTTATGATCGGCTCGACCGCCTTTAGCATTAAGTACCCCGGAGAGCTGCCTGCAACAACCTCTTACCTTTTCAAACTTAATTCAACAGATGATTACATTGGCAGGGTGCGCGGTGGTTTTCACGCGAGTGAAACCTCCAAAAATTCAAATATAATATCTTTACAGGAGGTGGATTCAAACCCCCAGTTTGCCGCTGATATTTTAAACGCCATTATGAGAGCATACCTGAATTATGACCGTAAGCAGCGGACGCTTTCGACCTCCCATATGATAGAGTTTATCGATAGTCAGTTGGATTTTCTCGCAAGCCAGGTAAAGGGTTCAGCGAATTCAATTGAAAAATATAAACAAAGTAAAAAAATTCTGGATGTTAATTCTGCCGCAGACCAGGCCCTTGGCAAGGCCAAGGATATTGATGCGCAACGATCTTTATTGAAAATGCAGTTACTCGCCATTGAACAATTAAAACAATCGATCATCAAGGAAAAGAACGATGCCAGTCTTAATTTTAATTTGGGCGGAATGGTGGATCAGCAATTGCAGGAAATTGTTGGGAATTTGAACGGTATGCTGGCTGAAAAGAATACATTGCTGAAAACCTATAACAGCAATTCTCAGCCGATTCAAGACCTCAACCAGCAAATTTTACAGCTTAAAACTAATATTTTAAATAGTTTAAATGCTACAGTTGCAATGATCGGGGACAAGATAAAATTTCTGAATGCGCAACTTGCCCCCGTTGATCAACAAATTTTACAAATGCCCGTTGCAGAAAGAGACCTGGTGAGTTTAAAGCGTGACTTTGAGATCAATGATAAAGTGTATTCTTTTTTGTCAGAAAAAAAACTGGATGCCCAGATCAGCAGTGCAGGGATTTTGCCTGGTGCGACAATTATTGACTTTGCCCAGCCAAGCTTTAGCCCGGTTTCACCGGACGAACACGGCATCCGGCGTACGGGAATTATATTCGGCCTCGTCATAGGCCTTGGGCTGATCATCCTGATCAGGGTATTAAATCCATATATTTATGATAAGGAAACCATAGAAAGTCTTACCACGGTACCTATCATTGGCGTAATCAGAAAATTCCCCGAGGAGATCGATGAATTCAGCTCACAGATCCTGGCAATTACCCGGCCAAAATCCATATTTGCCGAATCGGTCCGTTCCGTGCGTACAAATTTAAGCTTCCTGGCTTCGGGGAAAGAACACAAGATTATTTGTATCACCTCAGAAGTTGCGGGAGAGGGGAAATCATTTGTGGCAGTAAACCTGTCGAGCACTTTATCGCTGATTGATAAAAAAGTGATTTTGATTGCTGCCGATTTGCGGCGTTCGAAATTGCATAAAACTTTCCAGGTGCCAAATGATATCGGCTTAAGCAATTACCTGGCCAACCAGTGTGGTTCGGAGGATATTATCATGCAGTCATCGCAGGCTAATCTCGATTTTATTATCTCCGGCCCCGTTCCGCCAAATCCTTCTGAGCTTTTGCATTCATTGAGAATGACCGAATTGATTACTACGTTAAAATCGAAGTACGAAGTAATCATGATTGATACAGCACCTATCGGGCTTGTTTCTGACGCCATACCGTTGATCAGAATGAGCGATATCAACCTGTTTGTGATACGGTCCGGTAAATCAAAATTCTATTCAGCGACGGTTCCGCAACGGATTGCGCAAGAGTACCACCTCGATAATACGGTAATCGTTTTGAACGCTTATTCCGAAGACTTGTTACATTCACGGTACTATACTACTAAATTTACAGGCGAGAATTATGGTTCCAGGTATTATTATTATTCTGATTACAGCGGGTATGAAAGCTCGGGTTACTATGTAGATGAAACGAAGAAAAAATGGTGGGACATCAGAAGATGGTTCAACAGATAATAGGTGCAGGTAAATGATGCCATTAAAATCAACTGCCGGTATAAGTAAGTGGTACCCGGTTTATACTCATCCCCGTTCTGAAAAAAAAGCATTCGAGGCATTAATACAAAAGGGTGTTGAAGCCTATTTGCCGTTACAGCGGCAGCTTAAACAGTGGAGCGACAGAAAGAAGTGGGTGGAGGAACCGTTTATTAAGTCCTATTTATTTGTACATATTAAGGAGCACGAGCAGACAGAGGTGTTGATGACCAAGGGAGTAGCTCGGTTTATATATTTTTCAGGCAGGATTGCACCAATGCCAGATCGCCAGATAAATGAACTTAAATTGCTGATTGCCAGCCCATACGAATTGGAGATTACGGAAGAAGACCTGCAACCCGGTGAACATATTGTGATTAAAGCCGGGCCGCTAAAAGGCATTAAAGGAGAGATTATTTCCTACCGGTCGCAAAAACAACTTGCTTTACGTTTAGAGAATTTGGGTTACTCCATCATTGTTCACGTTTCAGCATCATTGATCGGGAGGTTTTAACTTTAATAGCATAGTTTAATAAATAACAGGGGGCATTTTTATTTATATTAATGCCAGAATATTTTAATTTACAATAGCAATGTAAATTGCTGAATTATAATAAGTTGCATTTTTTTAATGTGACTTACGCGGCGAAGCTGTGAATATGTTTTTATATGTGTAGAATAGCAGGAATAATATCAAAGAGGCTGAAACAGGGTGAACTCATTGAAAAGGTTACCCTGATGTGCGATTCCTTAAAACATGGCGGCCCCGATGATGAAGGTATATTTTCTGACCAAGAGGTCAACCTGGTAATCGGGCACAGGCGACTGTCAATTATCGACCTTAGCAAAAACGGACACCAGCCCATGGCCGATGTTAAGCAAAAAGTTTGGATCACTTTTAATGGAGAGATCTATAACTATCTTGAAATTAAAGCACAACTTTTAAAAGCCGGCGCATTATTTCACTCAAATACGGATACTGAGGTTATTATAAATGCTTATTTACAATGGGGTGTTGTATGCTTTTCAAAATTTCGCGGGATGTTTGCTTTTGCCCTTTATGATAAAGAAAAAGCAACAACATTTCTTGTAAGGGATTCTACCGGCGTAAAGCCTTTGTATTATTATGCGGAGAAGGGCACCCTGTGCTTCGCATCCGAGGTAAGGGCCCTTAAAATTGCAGGGATTACAAATGAACCTGATCAGGCCTGGGCGGTTAGGTTTTTAGCTTTCGGGCATATTCCTGAACCTTATACAACTCTTGAAAATGTTTTCAGCCTTAAAAAAGGGCATTATTTATCGTGGGATCATCATAACAGTACCTATAGTATCGCCAAATTTTACAATACCCCGGCTGTAAATTATATTTCTGACGCTGCACAGGCTAAAGCGTATATTCAAAACAGCCTGAAAGTAGCCATCGACCGGCAACTGATGGCAGATGCCCCTATCGGGGTGTTTTTAAGCGGCGGGGTTGACTCGAGCCTGGTATCCCTGCTGGCAAATCAGCAAAAGGAACAGGAGTTAAAAACAATTTCCATTTTCTTTAACGAAAAAAGCTACGATGAACGGGCCTACCAGGATATCGTATTGAACCAGGTAACCGGCGAAAAATATGCGCATTTGGTTCAGCAACAAGATTTTGAGGCTTTTTTTCCAAAGATTATTTCCGATATGGATATGCCCACCACTGACGGAATAAATACCTGGTTTATAAGTAAATATGCCCATGAGGACGGATTAAAGGCGGTACTTTCAGGCGTTGGCGCCGATGAACTCTTTGGCGGATACCCGTCATTTAACAGGATAAAATATCTTCAATATCTGCGGAAAATACCTTCGGCGCTTTTTGGCGCCGCCAATTATTTTCAAAAAGACAAATACCGGAAAATATCGTTTTTAACGCATAACCACTATTTGGCTGACTATCTTTTACTGCGGGCCCTTTTTGTACCTGCGGATATAGCAAGGATACTTGATACAGACGTAAAGCAGGTGGGCGATATTTTATTTAATGAGCGCGATGTTAATGACCTGGGTCCTTATAATGAAGAACATGCGGCCTGGTTTGAAGCGAACCTTTACATGCAAAATCAATTGCTGAGGGATACCGATGTAATGAGCATGAGCCATGGCCTGGAAGTGCGTGTTCCGTTTTTGGATGAAGGCTTTCAGGAACTGGCAAGAAATATTTCGCCTGAAATAAGATTCAATAAAAATCAACCCAAAAAAATATTGATTGACAGCTTTTTGGATATTTTACCCGAAATGACCTGGAACCGGCCAAAAATGGGTTTTACTTTTCCCTTGCAGGAATGGATGAGCAATCATATTGAAATAAGCGACGAGAAGCTGTATAAAGGTAAGTTTTCGCAAAACGAGGTTTTGAAATTTAAAAGGGGCCAGATGCACTGGTCAAAGGTTTTTGCCCTTTATCAAATCCAGTTACATGTCTAAAAAAGTAATTTTATTTACGTTACAAACTTTTAGCACCACCGGCGGCATTCAAAAAATGACGCGTACACTGGCCCACTCATTATATCACCTTTCCAAAGACAATAATTGGGATTTTAGCCTATGGTCCGCCTACGATTCAGGGAAAGATTTGATGGAACAGTATATACCGGTTAAAAATTTCAGAGGATTTGGCGCAAACCGCGTAAATTTTATTTTAAACACGATATTCAGGTCAGGAAAGCCGGACATTGTTATACTGAGCCATATTAACCTGGCAACGGTTGGGTTATTGGTGAAACTTTTAAATCCCGGTTGCAAAGTCTGGCTGATTACGCATGGCATTGAAGTTTGGCGGCCTTTATCCTTTTTTAAGAGGGCCATTTTAAAACGTTGCGATAAAGTAATATGCGTTAGTAACTTTACCAGGGAACAAATCATGAAAAGGCACGCGACCGACCCGGATAGATGCACCGTTTTAAATAATGCGGTTGACCCTTTTATGAAGCTGCCGAAAACCTTTACAAAGCCTGCCCACCTGCTAAAACGATATGGAATGACGAATGTTAACCAGGTGTTATTTACCTTAACACGTTTAGCTTCGACAGAGCAATACAAGGGGCACGACCAGGTGATAAAGGCATTAAGCAGCTTAAAATATCAGTTTCCGGACATAAAGTACATACTCTCCGGAAAATATGACCGCAATGAAGAGGTCCGTATACAGAAACTCATTTCAGACTATGATGTTGAGCAACACGTGATACTTACAGGTTTTATTGCCGAAAGGGAACTTTCAGATCACTTTTCGCTGGCAGATATATTTGTACTGCCGAGCAAAAAAGAAGGATTCGGAATTGTTTTTATTGAGGCGCTGGCCTGCGGCCTGCCGGTTATCTGTGGAAACGTTGACGGTAGTACTGATGCAATCTGCCATGGCAAGCTGGGAAAAGCCGTCAACCCGGATGACCTGACGGAACTGGAAAATGCTTTAACTGATTATTTAAAAACGGGCTTTACCGAAGGCACCAGAAAATATCTGCAGAAGGAATGCCTGGCGCATTTTAATGAAAAACATTATATGGAAAACTTAGAAAAGCTGATAAACAATGGATAAACCGGAAGAAGAAATTTGGGATATTGAAATTAGCCCCAGGAGTAACCTCCTTGACCTCAAGCTAAAAGATGTCTGGCATTACCGGGACCTTCTGTTATTATTGGTAAGAAGGGATTTTGTCGCATTTTATAAGCAAACTATTTTAGGCCCCATATGGTTTTTTGTGCAGCCGGTTATTACAATATTAATGTACACGCTGATATTTGGTAATCTTGCCGGCATTCCGACGGATGACGTTCCAAAGCCTTTGTTCTATCTTGCCGGGACTATCATCTGGAATTATTTTTCAGATTGTTTGACCAAGACCTCTACCGTTTTTAAGGATAATGCCGCGATGTTAGGCAAGGTTTACTTTCCACGGCTGATCATGCCGTTAAGTATTGTTTTATCGAACCTGGTGAAGTTTGCAGTGCAATTAATCTTATTTGTAGGCTTATTGATTTTTTACAGCTCAAAGGGAGCGTCCATCGCGCCTAATTCAATCGTTCTGCTTTTTCCGCTTTTAATTTTGCTGATCGCAGGTATGGGATTGGGCCTGGGAATGATTATTTCCGCCGTAACAACGAAATACCGTGACGTTGCTTTTATCGTTTCCTTTATAGTACCCTTAATGATGTATACCACAACTGTGATATATCCTTTATCGGTGGTGCTTCAAAAATATCATAAATATAGCTGGTTTATTAAACTTAACCCGGTGACTGCCGTTATTGAAACTTTCAGGTATGGTTTTTTGGGAAAAGGAAGTTTCAGTTGGGGTACGCTGGGTTACAGTGTGCTCGTTACGGCGGTTATCCTGGCAATCGGCACGATCATATTTAATAAAGTTGAGAAAAATTTTGTGGACACTGTATAATGAAAGAACGCTCGGTATTATTGTTGGCGACGAATAAAAGGGAATACCTGGATTTTGCTGTAAATTGTGCCAGATCTATCGGGTTGCATAACCCTGGGTTAAAAGTCTTTATTGCAACGAATATAGCGGCTGCTGCTCCGCATCCGGGGATTGAATTCTTACTTGTGAATGATGAAATAGCACGGCTGAATATTGAGGCAAAGTTATATCTTGATCATTTTTTGCAAACAGAAGAGACATTATTTATAGACTCGGACAGTATTTGTTATGGTGATTTAACGCCCATTTTTGAAGCTTGCAAGGGGGCGTCCGTTACCGTCGTAGGGCGTTCAATAGCGCTCGAAGATTTCTGGGGATCTGAGGGCGCTGTATTTGCCCGAAAAGAATTCGGAATAGACCGGTCGATTCTTTTTAACGGAGGATTGTATTACATAAAAAATAATGATATCACCAACCGCATTTTTGAAAGGGCCAGGGCTATATCTGAAAAATATGACGAGTATGGTTTTCACCGGATCAAAAACAAGTGGAAGAATGAAGAGGACCTGATGTCAATCGGGATGGTTGCAAACAACCAGCACCCTATAGCTGATGATGGCAGGTTTATGACGGATTTATATACTGACGGCAGGCCAGGATCATTAAATGTCCTAACGGGGAAAAGGCTGTTGCGCAACCCCGGGAACCCGCCTGTGGAAAGACGCGCCTGGTATCCATCGTCGTTCTCGCCCATTCTCATTCATTTTGGAGGGAACAGCATCAGATCTTATCCCTACATATCACAGCGTTTATTATTGAAATTCCATCAAAAATCCGGGTCAGCTGCTTTGTCCAGCATTTTGATTTATTTATTGATAGATATTCCTTATAAAAGTTATTATTGGATTAAAGGATTTTTTCGGGCTAAGCAGATAAAATGACAAAAGTAATCAGAGTTGAAAATCTTTCCAAGGCATACCAGTTGGGTGATTTCGGAACGGGTACTATTTCGCGTGACCTGGAGCGTTTTTGGGCAAGAATACGCGGCCGGGAGGACCCATTTTTAAAGATAGGGGAAGAGAATGACAGAACCAAAAAAGGGACAAGTGATATTGTGTGGAGCCTCAGAGAACTCAATTTTGAAATTGAACAGGGAGACGCGGTAGGGGTTATCGGCCGCAATGGCGCCGGCAAGAGCACCCTGTTGAAAATTTTGAGCCGGGTGACCTCGCCAACAATGGGAACAGTAAAAATTAAAGGGCGCATTGCCAGTTTGCTGGAGGTAGGTACCGGTTTCCACCCGGAATTGAGCGGCCGTGAAAATATTTATTTAAACGGTGCTATCCTTGGTATGCGTAAGGTTGAGATCAAACGAAAATTCGATGAAATTGTTGATTTCGCCGGCGTTGAGCGTTATATTGATACTCCTGTAAAAAGATATTCCTCTGGTATGTACGTTCGGCTGGCGTTTGCGGTTGCAGCACACCTTGAAAGCGAAATTCTGATAGTCGATGAAGTGTTGGCGGTTGGCGATGCAGAATTCCAGAAAAAGTGTCTTGGGAAAATGGGTGATGTGAGTAAAGGCGAGGGCCGGACTGTTTTATTTGTCAGTCATAATATGGGGAGTATCAGGCAACTTTGCGATAGCGCGATGTTATTAAGCAATGGGCTTATTGTGACGCAGGGAGGGGTTGATGAAACATTATCACTTTATCTTAAGAGTAATTTGATCAATGGGTTTCTGGAAAAATTAAAATGTGACGGGACATTGGTGAAAAATTTAAGCTTCCTTGAATTTTCGATAAATGGCGTGATGAACGCCGAGGCTGTTTTTTCACCGTCAAGCAAATTGACCCTGTATCTGAAATATAAATGCCTGATCCTCATCCCGAAGTTCAGGGTCTCCGTTAATTTTTATAAGGATTCGCAGTTGATATTTACGATCCATAATAAGTCATGGCCGGAATTATTAAAGGAAGGGGAATTCATTGACTACCTGGAAATACCGGGTAACTATTTAAGACCTGGTAATTATACTATTGGGATAGGCGGACATGACGGCGACCCGTTAAGTGGCGGCAACGAATGGATTTATATTGATGAGGCATATGCATTTACCATAACTCACGAATGGAATGAAATAAATGACTATTCAAATAAGGGCGTGATCAATATACCCCATACTTACAATCAGCAAATATTGCCGTAATGCGTTACTTTAATTATTCTTATCATGCCGTATGCCCCGTGTGCGGAAATTCAGAAAACAAGCTACTTTACAAGGTCAGTGCAAAAGAAGCTGCCAACCATTTTTTAGTTACCCAAAATATAAACCACGTTAAGCCGGAAATTATTGAAGATAAAATCGCCAGGCTCTGGAAAACACAGGAAGCTGCCGTAGTCGCTTGTAATACCTGTCAATTTACTTTTGCGGACCCATTTATTGCCGGTGATTATGAATTTTATAACCTGTTACCGCATGCGGGTGCAAATGACAGGGAAAATTGGAAATGGGAGTTTAGCAAAACGCTTAAAAAAATAAAGGAATTCAGGGAGGAAGGGAATGACCTGAACTTAATCGAGATCGGCGCAAGTACCGGCGACTTTGTCAAGCGGGTCGCCGGGGTTATCCCGGTCAATAAAATATTTTGCCTTGAACACTCAGAAATCGGTGTCGGAAGCATCAGAAAGGCGGGGATTGAAGCGCATTCATGGAATTTTCATGAATTGCAGAAAAAGAAGGAATATTTGAACAAATTCAATGTGATTTGTCTTTTTCAGGTGCTGGAACACCTTGATAACCTGGCAGATACTTTTAATGTATTTAATGCAATTTCAAAAGAGGACGCACATCTGTTTATTGGTGTTCCCAATGGCAGAAAGATAAGGTTCAATGAGCTCAATAATGCATTGCTCGATATGCCGCCAAACCATATCGGGCGGTTTAACAAAAAGAGTTTTGAGTTTTTGGGGAATAAATATGGTTGGAAAACAGAAGAGATCGCTGTTGAGCCCTTTACACCTTTGGATGTAATGAAAACAGTGATGTATTACCAGTCATTAAAACGGGCTCAGTTTCCCATGGAGGGGGAGACAACCTGGTCAAGGATCAGACAATATGTCCAGATAAAGAATATGCGCCTTCAATCGATAGTAAAACACAAACAATTGGGTGATACCTTATGGGTGCATTATCGAAAAGTAGTTTAGGGAAACATCCATGTCATCCTGAGCGGGACTTTTAATTCTATGAAAATTTACATCCTCAAAACGCCGTCAATACTCCAGCCGAAAAAACAAGTGCTGAAATATCCCTCGCATAACAAGGACTATGGGATTGAACAGGATTTCCACATTTGGCTAATAAAACAAAAAGAGCTTCTCACTGACGATCCCTCTGCAGCAGACTGGCATTACCTTCCTGTTTATTGGACCAGATGGCATATTAACCATAATTTTGCAGTTAATGCAGAAGGCGTGGATGAGCTGCAACAGGAAACGGACAAAGTTATAAAAGATGATAAAAAAACCTTCACGATTACCCAATTTGACGGAGGTACACTGATCGGTACAGGGAATGCGGTCATTTTTAATGCAGGTCGAACGGATAATGATTGCATAGATATCCCTATTCTTTGCAGCGCGCACCGTAAGCCACCGCTTCCAGTCAAAAAGAAATATGTAGCCTCTTTCAACGGTTCGTTCACTACCCACCCGGTGAGATTGGAAATGGCCGGTCATTTTAAGACCAATCCTGAAATAATTATTGAAGGCACGCTTCCGACGCGTTTTTATAAGCGTTGGTTCTGGGCCAAAAATTTTAATCTCACCATGATGGCTTCGTACGTCGCCCTGTGCCCGAGAGGGACAAATTGCACCTCCTTCAGGTTTTTTGAGGCGATGCAGCTTGGCGTTGCGCCCTGCCTGATTGGAGATAAAGATGTACGCCCGTTCAAAAAGTATATACCCTGGGATGAAATAAGTTATTACGTCTCGTCTGTAGCTGAACTGGATAAGCTTCTGGCTTCGCTCGATAAAAATGAAGCTGTTGAAAAAGGTAAAAGTGCCTACCAATACTGGAAGAAAGAATTGTATTACCAGAAATGGTGTAAATATGTAATCAAAGAACTGGACGACTTGCCCCGCCAGGCGCTTTTTAACCCTAATAATTGAGTATAGCAGCTACTGATATGAATGTTTCATCTGCCAACAGGGGGCTTATCCCGCTGATCTGGAAAAAGATGGGATTGAAAATAAATTTTGACGAACGGCGTGTTTACGGCCTTGATATCCTCAGAGCATTTGCAATTTCAGTCGTTGTTGTCACCCACAGCATCTCGTATCTTCCCTCCTGGGCAACAAATATTATAAATTCGGTTGCGTTGGACGGCGTCTCGATATTTTTCGTGCTCAGCGGTTTCCTTATCGGAACCATATTAATCAAATCAATGCAGGGGGTGGCGCCCGGGTTTTATACCTTATTGAATTTTTGGTGGAGGCGTTGGTCGAGGACTTTACCTGTTTACTTTTTGATATTTTCTCTGGTGCTGTTTGCGTACAATTACCCCTCTTTTCATACCGCGCCGACGTTCAAACGATATTATTTCTTTTCGCAGAACGTATACACCCCTCATCCGGGCTTTTTTATTGAAGCCTGGAGTTTAAGTGTCGAAGAATGGTTTTACCTGTTGATCCCATTTATAACTTTTGTTTTTATCAGGTATTTTAAAGTTAAAATAACTGATGCTATCCTTATCATATCGTCGATAGTTATATTATTTTCTACCGGACTGCGCCTGGAAAGGTATTTTATTTACCGGCCTGTTGACGATTATAAATTTGAACTATATTTCAGGATGCAGGTCGTTTCCAGGCTGGACAGCATCATGTACGGGGTATTGGGGGCACTGGCCGCCATGTCAAACAGCGAAAGCTGGAAAAAGAAAAGCCGGATGAAGTTTTTGGTGGGCCTGTTCATATTGGTCGCTAACAAGATTTTTTCACTTTCCGACAATCATACAGCTTTTCCGTTGTATCATGCAGTGTTCTTTTTTACGCTTAATTCCGCCGGAACGCTGCTATTGTTGCCCTTTCTCAGCAATTACAAAACCGGACGCGGTTGGGTTTTTAAGGCCGTTACATATATTAGTCTGATTTCCTATTCCATGTATTTAATTAATTTAACGCCGGTGCAGGAATATGTGATGCCATTTATCAACAAACATTTTTTGAAGAATGCAGGTGGGGTCGGCACTGTCAAGACAATAGATTTGTTTTTATACTATCCCATTACAATTTTGGGGTCAATTTATTTATTTAAATATTTTGAGACGCCCATTTTAAAATTCAGGGACAAAATAAATTTCGGAACACGGTCAAGGCTGCGGGCCGGCAAATCTGTGTAATGTATTTTGGCAAATACCCTGACATAAGGATACCACCATACAAAGCGTTTGGATAATGCGTAATATTTCTTTTTTTATTCCTGCGTATAACTGTTCACAGACCATTGCTGAATCGGTTGATTCTATCATGGAGACCAATTTCTCGGCCGGGGACGAACTGATCATTGTTAATGATCACTCCTCCGATGCAACCAGCCCGGTACTGAAATTTATAAAGGATAAATACCCGGCAACAAAGATAATTTTTCATTCCCGCAATAAGGGCGGCGCGGCGGCGCGTAATACAGCGGTTGAAAACAGTCAACATGAATTATTGTTCTGCCTTGACGCTGATAACGTCCTGGAGAAAAACAGCATCGCGGCGTTAAAGAAAGAGCTGGAATGCAAAAATGCCGACATCGCATCGTTCCAGGAAATGCGGTATTTCAATACGGAAGATAAGTTTGACACCAAATATGTGTGGCGGTTTTTACCCGAAACGAGCCTTGCTGACTTTATGGCTGACCACAAAAACCCTGGATCGAGCGGGAATTATCTGTTTACAAAGAGCAGTTGGTTAAAAGCAAAAGGTTATCCTGAATTTGCCGGTGCTTTGGATACCTGGGGTTTCTGTTTTAATCAGCTGGCCTCGGGCGGTAAACTAGTTGCCTTGCCCGGAAGCTATTATTTTCACCGCTACGGGTCAGATTCCTATTATATCAGGGATATGGGGAGTCGTAATATGTCAATTGCGGCCCTGCAAATCATACTTCCGTACCATTTTTTGGTCGACCCGGATGATCTTGATCATATTATGGCCCGGGAAAACAGGTACGATTGGTTTGAAAATTTGGATAAACGACCGATCAGGATCACAGGCAGCCCGGCGGGCATTAAATCAGCAAGCATTTATATCCAACAGCCGGCAAAAAAGGACGGCCTGCTGAAGAGGATTTATAAAAGACTAAAAAACACTTTTTTTATGGTATGAAATATTTGAGTTTGTTTTTCCGAAATACCGGCAATTTAGTAAAACGCATTTGCGACAAGATTGCAAGGACCATCTACCGGCCGCTGCTGACGAAAAAGGATGAGTCGTGGAGCGCTTTTTACAAGGCAGGGGGTGAACATATCCGGTATGAGTATACCTCGTTGAACAAGGAGTCAGTTGTTTTTGATTTAGGGGGATATGAAGGCCAGTGGGCGAGCGATATTTACAGCCGGTTCAGGCCTAAACTATATATATTTGAAGTATACACGCCTTATTTCGACAACATTGAAGAACGATTCCGTTTTAATGACGATATTAAAGTTTACAATTTCGGCTTGTCTTCAAAAGATGCCGTGGAGGAGATCTCCATTGACGGATTTAGTACCTCGGCATTCAAAAAATCAGCCCACATGGTCAACATCCAGATTAAGAAAGCTTCGGACTTTATCTCAGCCACAGGCATAAAAAAAATTGATCTAATCAAGATAAATATAGAAGGTGCAGAATATGAGCTTCTTGATCACCTTATTGCTACCGGCATAATAAAAACTATTGATCATTTGCAAATACAGTTCCACGATTTTATTCCGGATGCGGTTACAAAAATGAACCAGCTCAGGGATAAATTGGCCTTGACCCATTACCCCACTTATAAATTTGATTTTATTTGGGAAAATTGGAAGTTAAAGGAAAGTACATTGGAAAAATAGCGAATAAAATGGAACGAGAGTGGTAGGGATACGATTAGAGGGGCGTTTAGGTAACCAATTATTCCAGTGCGCTTTTATACTTGCGGTGTCAAAAAGGGTCGGCGCACAATTCTTTGTAGACCAATATGTGGAGCCCTCGGTAGTCGATAAATATTTTGCCGGAATAAAGGGAAAATCTGGTATAAATAGTTTAGCAACCCGGGGAGTTTCCAGGGTATTCCGCATAAAAGGCTTTAAGAATATCTTTAGTTTTTATCTGCGCCGCTTTTTTTACCGGGGTTTTGCCCTGGTGACCGGGTTCCCCTTAATGGAATATGATTATCAGGCAAGGGTAGAGGAAACGAGTGTTCAGGACAACTGTATTTACCATGGATATTTTCAGTCAGAGAAATTTTTCAAGGCATTCGAAGGGCTGATCAGGGAGCGCTTTGTTTTAAAGGACTTGTATATTAACCGGTTTCAGCAGAAATTCGGCGGGTTTTATAAAGAGAACAGGGTAGTGACAATCCATATCCGCCGGACAGACTATCAAAATCTGGGGCACCTGGAATTAGGCAGCAAAGACCTTTCACTGCCTTTAAATTATTATAAGAATGCTATTTCAAAATTTGACGGGCAAAATGTGCAATTCGTGTTTATCAGTGATGACCGGAATTTTGTCGTCGAGAATTTTAAAGAAATCCCCAATAAAACCATTTCTGAAGATGATGAAATAACAGATTTTCAGCATTTGCTGAATGCGGATGCCTGCATTATTTCCAACAGCACTTTTAGTTGGTGGGGGGCCTGGCTGAATGAAAAGCGGGGTAAGTTGATCTACGCACCAAGATATTTTATGGGGTGGCGGGTAAAGGAGGAAACCCCTGCCGGAATATACCCGGATGATTGGAACCTGATTGATTTTAGCTATTGAAAGAAGGCGTTTCTATTATTATCTGTTGTTATAACAGCGCCCAGCTGATAAGGCGAACGCTGGAGCATATCGCGGCACAAAAATATGCAGGTATCCCGTGTGAGGTGATTTTGGTCGATAATGCCTCTACCGACAGTACTTCGCGCACTGCCGCACAGGTTTGGGCTTCCTCCGGCAATCAAGAGATTGATTTCAGGATTGTTTTTGAAGAGACGCCCGGATTAACTCAGGCCAGAAAAAAGGGAATAGCTGAAGCTGATTTTGAATTTTTGATTTTTTGTGATGACGATAATCTGCTGGACGAAAATTATGTGCAGAACACCTGGATCCTTTTCCGGGCAAACGATCATGCGGCCATTTTAGGTGGTTGCGGAACCGCAGAATTTGAAGATCCAGGGGCAAAGCCGAACTGGTTCGATAAGTTTTATCACAGTTACGCCCTTGGTCCCCAGGCGGACCGGCAGGCGGTGGTAAATACGGTTTACGGGGCGGGAATGGCAGCCAGAAAATCTGTTTTAAGATCAGTTATCGAGAAACCTGATATGTTTTTACATGGAAGAAAAGGTAAAAATCTCTCTGCGGGCGAGGATTCTGAAATTTGTTACAGGATACGGCTCGCCGGGCATCACATATTATATTCGCCCCTTCTAACGTTCAGGCATTTTTTAACCCCGGGGCGCCTGACATGGCCCTATGTTAAAAAGCTGCATGCCGGTTTGGCAAATACATTTGTGGTGTTGAGCCTGTATGAAAAGGCGCTGCAGACCGAAGCGCCGGATTTACCTGCTTTCTACTGGTTAAAAAGGTCGTTTTATTATTGGGGGATCTACATCAAATATTGGCACGGGCATTACAACGCTTTTAAAAAAGGAGAAGGTACGCTTGAAGAGATTCATCATTTGACCTGGCTAAATATTGCCCGGAGCTATTTTGAATATAATTTTAAAACCAGGGGCATCTATAGAAGAATAGCGCGTTTGAAAGATCACCATATCCGGGCTGAACTAAAATGAAAATAGATCTTTCCTATGTTATCGCTACCTATAACCGGTTGCCTTTTTTAAAGATTACATTGGAAATGCTGTCCCGGGAATTACAGCCCGGCGAAGAAATTGTCGTCGTTGACGGGAACAGTACTGACGGCAGCAAAGAATATTTGCAGCAGCTTTTTGATAAAGGACTCATTCATCAGTTCCTGTCGGAAAAGGACAAAAACCAGGCCCATGCCTGGAACAAGGCTTTTTTGGCTGCAAAAGGAACGGTCATTAAAAAGATCATCGATGATGATGTTTTTTGCTATACAGCCATCAGGGAATGTAAAAACTTTATGCTTGACCATCCGGACATTGATGTGGTTATTTCGAATGACCTGCAAAGCGCATTAGGTAACCATGAGGAAATTGCCAGGACAAGCCGTCTTTCCGAATTTGAAAAATGGCAAAAGGGGCTTTGCCCGTCGTTTACCTTCGGCGATGTGCATATGCTTGTAAGGAAAAGCGCTTTGGCGTATATCGGTCTTTACCATACCGGTTATATCATGATGGATTGGGAATATTCCCTGCGGATAAGTTACCTGAGAGCTGGCATCGCCTATTATACCGGGTATAATGCCCTTTCCGTTGCTCACCCGCAAACGATATCCACTCTAAAGACCAGAAAAATTATTGATGAACAGGGTGTCCGGGGGGCACAGTTTTACGAATATAAAGGTGACGCGTCCGGAATAAGTTTCTGGTCAAAAATAAAAATTGCTGCCGGAAAATTTCTTAACCCGGCAAAAAGTGACGCACCTCATGCGGATGTGCCCGCCGTTGATCTTCACCAAATTTACGAGTATTATTACGGGCGTATTGATGAGCTCAATAGTGCGCAATCATTCAGATTTCTTTTTTAAGACATGAAAAGGATACCATCCTTAGATGGCTTCAGGGCAATCTCCATTATCCTTGTCCTGTTTTGCCATAGCCGGTTATCTCCGGGTTTTCCTGCCGCGCTTGCGGATACGGCCAGGCAGGGCGAAGTAGGGGTGACTGTCTTTTTTGTGATCAGCGGGTTCCTGATCACTTACTTGTTACTCGAAGAGAAATCAAAGTCAGGGGCGATTAATATCAAAGCATTTTATTTCCGCAGGGCCGTTCGAATCATACCCGTTTATATTTTATACGTTGTTTTTATTTTTTTGTGGCGGAATTTTGAGGAGATGGGGTTAACAGCCCAAAACTTTATTCATGTGTTAACATTCACCGTTAATTTCGATCAGGGCAGAAACTGGTTCCTGGGGCATTTCTGGTCCCTTTCCGTCGAGGAACAATTTTACTTGTTCTGGCCGGCTGTTTTGCTCCTTTTCCACAAACATTTAAAGGGCGCATTACTATTCCTGATTGCCTATTCCTGTATTGCCCGGGTCATCGCTTACAAGTTTCCCGAATACCGGCTGATCAGCCTCTCACCGTTCTTCGGCTATTCCGGTGCGATTTTTACCGGTGCCCTCGGCGGTATTTTATTTCATGAAAATCCGGATGTCGTTAAACATAAAATATTCAGATCTTATGTCGCACAAATTACGGCCATCGTGTTATTTTTAGGTTTTGTTTACTTTACAGAACATGGGAAACTGGCACTTCTTTCCTTGCCGTTTGGTGATGTAGTTATTTCGGGAAGTGTCCTTTTTCTGATCATGGCCTATGTGTTTCCTTCGGGAGGGGCGGTCTATAAGGCCCTCAATCATAAATACGTCGTTCACATTGGTGTTTTGTCCTATAGTATTTATATATGGCAGGAGTTCTTCTTTGTAGGTCATATCACGGGCTTTTGGCGAACTTTTCCCTATAATATCGTTGTTATTTACGGCGTCTCATCAGCTTCGTATTATTTATGGGAAAGACCGTTTTTAAAAGTAAAGAAGCATTTTTCGGTGAATAAATTAAGTGCAGATATTTAGATAAATATTGTTAAAGCGCATTATCAAAATCCGTTTTCAAAACGGGCTGACTTTTGAAGGATTTAAAAGAGATGTTTTTGACCCGGAAAAGCTGTCAGATATGTATCATTTCGAAGAGGTTCCGGATGCCGATTTTGTCATCTTCGGCCCCTACGGGAATGACATACCGCAAAAGGGCGATTACTTGAGGATCGGCTATTTTTGTGAAAATATAAAACCTGATTTTTCAAATTGTGAATGGGCTTTTGGTGTTCCAAGGGAAGAAGATGTCATGATGCCGAAATACAAGCGAATCCAGTGGCATGGTTTTAACCCGGATTTGCTGATAAAAAAGACAGATTACGACCCTGAAAAAATTCTGGCAGATAAAACCGGATTTTGCAATTTTTTATATTCAAATAAGGTGCCTTACCGCGAAACTTTTTATACGCAGTTGTCCAGATACAAAAATGTGGATGCGCCGGGCAGGTCAATGAACAATATGCCAGCCATCGACGCACTTTATAAGGGCAGTAAATGGGAAGTGAAGAAGCAGTTTTTATCGGCTTATAAATTTACTATCGCTTTCGAAAATGATATTTTCCCGGGCTATCAGACCGAAAAATTATATGATGCAATGATGGCTGATAGTATTCCCATATATTGCGGAGACCCCTTTGTGTCGGATATTTTCAACCCTGACAGTTTCATTAATGCCGCTGATTATCTCCCGCACGGGTATCCATGGTTAAGCCGGAAATTGCAACAAGCAGGCCAAATGGATTTTGAGGACATCCGGCCGGCTTTTTTAAGAAGCCCTAAACACCGGTTAAAGCGAAAGGTGAAATCTATCATTCGTGACCTCAAAACAAGGTTCC
>Ga0207076_1069_pt1 | contig 26608 bp, 20 predicted proteins | sample Alteio_BWMinHeat_62_FD_153568 | JGI IMG/M metagenome (GOLD analysis project Ga0207076, IMG submission 153568) | Enriched cells from forest soil in Barre Woods Harvard Forest LTER site, Petersham, Massachusetts, United States -... | ecosystem: Environmental > Terrestrial > Soil > Temperate forest >... | reverse complement strand
GCAGCAATCGTTTTGTCATGGAGTCTCTTTTATATTTGGATGGAGTGTTATGCGTGCCTGATCATTTCACAAAATGCGGAAAATATCCAATCCCGTCATGTATCGCGGCGTCGTGCGCGGACACGACCACCAGTTGCGGGTGCGTTTGCTGCAAGCGGTGGATCGCTGCGATCGCATCCATCGTCTGCGCCTTGTCATCGTCGACCAGTGCGCTGGCCAGCCACATCTTCGGTTTTTGTTCCGCCAGCGCCTGGCTTTTCCAGACGGTATCGCCGATGAAGAAATACTGCTTGCCCGCCGCCAGCGTCAAGAGCAGTCCGACCGAGCCCGGGGTGTGTCCAGGCAAAGGCAGCAGCACCGCGCTGCCATCGCCAAAAATGTCCAGGCTGCGGGCAAAGCCCAGCCAGGGCCTGGTTTGCCAGGCATACGAATGCCAGCGTATCGATGGCGGCGCGACCTGGGACGGGAATACGGAGACTGCATGCGGGCTGGCCAGATAGGCTTTCTCCTGCTCGCTGAGCCAGACCTCGGCTTGCGGGAAATCCACCAGCGCGCTGGCGTGGTCCCAGTGCGCGTGCGACAGGAAGATGCGCGGTATGCTGGTATACCCGGCGGCATCCAGTTGAGCCCGGGCCGGGCTTACCGGCCCGTAAGAAAAGAAGGGCCGCGCCCACAGCGGCATGTCCTTGAACTGGGCATCGATGTTCTTGCCCAGGCCGCTGTCGAACAGGAAATTGCCTTGCGGATGGCGTACCAGCAAGGCGATATGCTGCAGCCTGGTCGATGTGAAATAGCTGCCGCCGGAATAGCTGAGCCCTTCCAGCGTCCGGACCTCGGAGGTCTTGATGATCGCAAATTCCAGCGTGGCCGGGGCCGGGGTTGAGGTTGGAGCTAGGATTGCGGCTGCGGCAGCCGGCGGCTCATCGGCATGCGCGAGCGGGGCCTGTATCAGCGCATGGAGCGATAAGGAAAACAGCAATGTGGCGAGGCGGATGCTGATGGACATGATGGGTTTGCCTGAATTTAGCTGAGATAGATGGAGAGTTCAGATTTGACTTGCCTCAAGGCCTTGCAGTCGCGTCTGGCGCGGCTGAGTATCAGGCCGCCTTCCAGCGCTATCAGCAAACGCTCTGCCAGTTGTTCGGCGTTGCTTTTGCCGTGAGCAGCGAATAGCGCGATCAACGCCGCCTGCCAGGTGGCATAGGCGAGCTCGCAGGCGGCCTGTATCCTGGAATTAACTCCCGCCTGCTCCAGTGCGATGGTGGCGACCGGGCAGCCTTTTGAAAATTGCGAAGACTCCAGTTCGTTGATGAAGTAGTCGATGGCGGCTTCAACGCTGGCCTGCAAGCTGCTGTGCCGGCCAGCGATCATTTGCAAGCTGGCCTGCACCGCGAGGGTCGACTGTTGTATCGCGGCGATCGCCAGGTCTTCCTTGCCGCCGGGGAAATAATGGTATAGCGAGCCCTTGGGTACGCCGCTCTGCTGCAAGACCTGGTTCAGGCCGGTGCTGTTGTACCCCTGGCTTTGCAATAGCAGGGCTGTCGTCTGGATCAGGCGGTCGCGGGCGGAAGTATTCATCGTTGAGCCAGTAATTATATAGACTGGTCTAGATAATATGTTGAACAATGAAAACAATCAAGGCATATTTTACGGTCCGGCCAAGCGGTCATATTTGTTTTAAGGCAAAATGCGGCTCGGATTTTATACATATTGATATTAAAAACCCGGTATTTGCTGCTATTCTGATAATGAGCTATCTGTCATAAATGACATCGCCAACAAAATGGCATAGTTCTACCTCGATGAAGGAGTGCCCATGATGCGAACCGGGATGCAGACCAGCCGCGTAACCCTCGCACTTGGCGCATTCATGGTCGTCATCATCGCGGCTATCGCGGTGGCAGCCATCCTGTTGTTGCGCGCCCAGGAAATCGACGACTGGCGCAAACAATCCGCTGCCTTCAGCCGCATCCTTGCCGAGACCACGGCGCAGCAAATGAGCACCGCCTATCTGGCGCTGGACAGCGTCGTCGAACGCATACAGGATTCTTCCATCTCGGATGCCGGCTATCTGAAGCGTACGCTGGGAACGCCGGAGTTCTATCAGCTGCTGCGTGAAAAGGCTTCCATCTCGCCACAAATCGACGTGATAGGAGTGCTGGACGACCAGGGCAACATCATCAGCTATTCGCGCGACTACCCGGCGCCCGTGCGCAACCTGGCCGACAGGGACTATTTCAACGAACAAAAAAATAACCCTAATCTGGGCGTGTTCGTCAGCGCGCCGGTCCGTAACAAGGCCAACGGCGCCTGGACTTTTTATATCAGCCGCCGCCTGACCGGCAGCGACGGCGAATTCATCGGCGTCGTGCAGCTGGGCGTGTCACCGGCCTTTTACAGCAGGTTCTACGAAAGGGTCAGCCTGCGCCGGCAGGCGACGATCAGCATGATCCGCGACGACTTCACGCTGCTGGCAAGGTGGCCGATGAAAGATGAATTGATGGGCAAGCGCGATGCCCACGGCAGCACCTACCAGGTACTGCAAGTGCTGCACAAAAACAGCCACGTGATCATCAGCCAGGAAACGGACGCGGCGAGCGGCCAGCCTGTCAACCGTATGGAGGGCATACAAGCGGTCGACAACTATCCGCTTATTATCAACTTCACGGTAGACGACACGCTATACCTGTCCGACTGGCGCCGGACCAGCCTGCTGATCTCTATTATCGCAGCGGGAACCATCATCGCCGTGATCGTTTCTTTCAGCATGCTGGCCAATATGTTCAAACGGCGCGAGGAGAACCTGCAGGTAACGACAGCATTGAAGCAGCAGGCGGAAGAAATCAATCGAACCCAGGCCGCGCTGTTGCATAACCTGACCGAGCAGCAGCACGCGCTGAAAGACAGCTCGGACAGGATGGAGGCGATCTTCCAGAATGCGGCCGACGGCATCATCATGATAGACGAAGACGGCAAGATAGAAGCCTTCAACCGTGCTGCTGAAATCATCTACGGTTACCGGGATACCGAAGTGGTCGGCCGCGACAGCAAGATATTCTCGCCGCCCGGCAAGTATGATCTGCTGGAGCTGGCGATGAGCCGCAATGAATTTGTCCACACCGGCCAGATCCACCTGGAGGATGAGCCGGTGCGCAGCGGCGGCGAGGTATTCCCGGCCGAGCTGTCGATCAGCGAATACTACCTGTCGGGCAAGCGCAAGCTGATCGTGATCGTGCGGGATATCACCGAACGCCGGAAAATGGAAAGGATCAAAAGCGAATTCATTTCCACAGTCAGCCACGAGCTGCGCACGCCGTTGACTGCCATACGCGGCTCGCTGGGCCTGGTGCTGGGAGGCGCCGCCGGCGACGTGTCCGACAAGGCGCAGCCCTTGATCAGCATCGCCTACAAGAATAGCGAAAGCCTGACCCGCCTGATCAACGACCTGCTGGATATACAAAAGATAGAGGCGGGCAAGATGGACTTCAAGTACGAGCTGTTGCCGCTGCAACGCCTGCTGGAGTCTTCGGTCAGCGACAACCAGTCCTTTGCGCAAAACCTGGGCGTTAGCATCGTATTGGAAAGCAATGACGTCAATGCGCTGGTCCGCGTCGACGCCGGCCGTTTCCAGCAGGTGATGGCCAACCTGTTGTCCAATGCCTGCAAGTACTCGCCGTATGGCAGCGAAGTCACGGTCCAGGCCAGCTGCACCGAAGAAAAAAGGGTCAGGATAGAAGTGATAGACACCGGCGAAGGCATCCCGGAAAAATTCCGCCACCGCATTTTCCAGAAATTTTCACAGGCCGATTCCTCGGATACCCGGGCCAAGGGCGGCACCGGCCTTGGCTTGTCCATTACCCAGGCCATCGTCAATCAGATGCAGGGAGAAATAGGCTATTACTCGCGTGACCGGGGCAATGGCCAGGAAACTCATTTCTTTGTGGAATTCCCTTGCGGGGCTGTCAATGCGGCGACCACTGAACCGGCGCAGGCAGAGCTGGATCAGTCCTAGGCCGTTTCAGCCAGCATCGCCGCGATCCAACTGTCGCAGGAGGGAAAACATGGAAGATCCATATAACTTGCAGCGCTTTACCGACGCCCAAGATACAGTCTATGCAGATGTGCTGATTGAGTTGAAGCATGGCCAGAAGCGCAGCCACTGGATGTGGTTCATCTTTCCGCAGCTTAAGGGCCTGGGCCGGACCGACACCGCGCGCCACTTTGGCATTGCCTCCCTCCAGGAGGCGCGGGCCTACCTGGACCATGCGGTGCTAGGCCCGCGGTTGCGGGAGTGCACGCGCCTGGTGTTGCAAATCGAAGGGCGCAGCGCGCACCAGATGTTCGGCAGTCCCGACGACCTTAAGTTCCGATCCTGCCTGAGCCTGTTCGCGGCTGCCGCGCCGGAAGGCAAGCTGTTTCAAGATGCGCTGGACAAGTTTTATGCGGGCGAACCTGATCCGCTGACTGCAGCGGCGCTGGGGATTTCCAAACCGGGCTGAGGAAGCGCAGGCGTGGCCGTCGCGGCCGCTATCTGTTCGTTCAGTGCTCCCGTAGCGCGCGCCTGTACTGGATCGCCTCCGCCACATGGGCCTGGCTGATGTTGGGGGCTGCAGCCAGATCGGCGATGGTGCGCGCGAGCTTCAGCACGCGGTGGTAGGCCCGCGCGGACCAGTTCAGCTTCAGCATCGCATTGCGCAGCAATTGTTCCGCCGCGCCATCCGGCTGGCAGTGGCTGTCTATCTCGGTGGTCGACAATTGATTGTTCGCCTTGCCCTGGCGCGCAATCTGCCGCTCGAACGCCTGCTCCACACGGGCGTTGATGGCGGCGCTGGATTCGCCGTCGGCCTGCTTCAGCAAATCCTGGTGCGGCAAAGCGCCCACGTGGATTTGCATATCGATGCGGTCCAGCAGCGGGCCGGAGATCTTGTCCTGGTAACGCGCAATCGCATCCGGCGTGCAGCGGCACTTGCCATTGCTATGGCCCAGGTAGCCGCAAGGGCAGGGGTTCATTGCGGCTACCAGCTGGAAGCGCGCCGGAAAATCGGCCTGCCGCGCCGCGCGCGAAATCGTGATATGGCCGGACTCCAGCGGCTCGCGTAACACCTCCAGCACCCGGCGGTCGAATTCGGGCAATTCATCCAGGAACAAGACGCCGCGGTGCGCCAGCGATATCTCGCCCGGCCGCGGCGTGCCGCCGCCGCCCACCAGCGCCACCCCGGACGCAGTATGGTGAGGGGAGCGAAATGGCCGGCTCTTCCATTTGCTGACAGAAAAACCGCTGGTCAGCGATTGCACCGCCGCCGATTCCAGCGCTTCCTGATCCGTCATTGTCGGCAAAATGCCGGGAAAGCGCGCCGCCAGCATCGATTTGCCGGTGCCCGGAGGTCCGACCATCAACACGCTATGGCCGCCTGCGGCCGCCACTTCCAGCGCGCGCTTGGCCTGCAGCTGGCCTTTGACTTCGACAAAATCCGGATAAGGAGGACGGCTGGGCAGGGCCTTGATCTTATGCCGGCTGAGTTTGGAGTCAGGATCGACGCCGGCAAAATGCGCGCAGACCTGCAATAGCGATTCGGCCGGATAGATCGTCGCTTCGGATACCAGCGCCGCTTCATCGGCATTCGCCCGCGGCAAGATGAAGGCGGGCGCTGTGGCAGAGGCCGCTTGCGCGCTCTTGCAGATCGCAAAAGTCATCGCCAGCGCACCGCGTACCGGCCGCAATTCGCCGGACAGCGACAGCTCGCCGGCGAACTCATACCGGTCCAGCGTGTCGCCGGGAATTTGGCCGGATGCCGCCAATATGCCAAGCGCAATCGGCAAATCGAAGCGGCCGGATTCCTGTGAATAACTTCGTTAGTTGCGAATCTCACATCAGTAAATGCGAATATAACTTGAATCGATTTCTCGGTCTGTGCTCACGCCACCCCATACCTCGAAAGGAAAGCCTGATCAATGGCGCAAACCTTAATGGCACTAGATCAGGGTCCAACAGCTTTTTGAGCTGCGTCCATGTCATTAAATTGACGACCCTGGGATCAATTAATAAACCGCATCAAACGATCAATTTGACCTAACCCGCGCAAACGCCAAGTAATGGTTTCCCGTCTTAAACAGATGGTGAATTGCCAGTCATCTACCTACTGATTTTGCGTATTCCTAGCGCAAACATCTCTAATTTCTACCAACCGGTCCTTAAATTAAATTTCATACCGTGAAATAATTGAGCGTTGGGATTCGCTCTATGATTTCACCCTCGGGCGCTCACATCCGCTGGTCGAGTTGGTGTTGCCGTTCGATTGAGGGGGCTCAGCCGCCCGCGGTGGGTTTGACGATGATCCGAGCGGCATAGTTGTCAGTTCCAATGGGAGTTATGGCCGCATCTGCAATGATGGTAGTCGATTGCCATTATCAATTGTACTTTGCGAAATAGGCCCGCTATATTTATAGTCACTCGCGTAAGCGCGTTGAGGTAAAAACAATTCCACGAGAAGACGAGAAGTATGAGTATGCCCCTTCCTGCCGATTTCCCACGCAACCCTTTCCCAAGCGCCATCGGCGGCGCACAAAATAAATTCGTTGCTCGCAAAATCGGAGAGAAATATGTGGTTGGCCTCACTGATGACGAACTGATTGACCGATATGAGGTTTGTGCTGAGCTCGTAGAGCAGCTCGTCACATATTGCCTTCGGAAAGAACGCGAAAATCCGGATTGGACGTACGCGTTTATCATTGAGCGGACTGCTAACGGGCTGGGCTCTGAGCGCAATCGGCTCGGGCTGTCTTTAGACGAAACAGGCTGGGTAATGCTGCGTGTAATTGAAAGACTCGGTTGGAACGACTCATCTCAGATTGAGGGCCAGATATGAAGCCGTCAGCGAGGCCCATCAACTTTATTGCTTTGACAATGTGCTCGCAATTAGCCCTGAATACAGAAGCTATCAGGTCTTGACCGCATTCAAAACTGTATGCGCTGTGTTGGTGCTAATACAATTTAGCCACAAGATGCCGGTCTTCAGTGCCCCCTCAAGTGCCGAAAACGACGGTGCACGGTGTGATTTAACGATTGCATGGGGCAGTTAGAATCGTTTTATGCGTAGCCTGCCACAAATCCTGACAAGCCGGCGACATGTGCAGGTGTTGGTCGTCGGCGGCGATGAAACGAGTTACGGGCCGGGTCTACCCAACAACCAGACCTACCGGCAGCATATGCTGCCGGAACTCGGTTGCGCGATCAACCTGAAGCGCGTTCATTTCCTGAGTAAGGTACCTTACTCGGTATTTTTGAAACTGTTTCAGGTGTCGCGCGTTCACGTGTAAACCCTTACCTTCTCCACGACCTAGAAATGAAAAATGCGTGAGCTCAATGAAATCACACTCTCAAGGAATCCGTCATGGACCGAAATGCCATTGAGGACATCGCAGCGCGGTTTCAGGCGTTAGCGGAGCTTGTGCCGCTGCATCCGACTCGCACGCAGCAAGACTACGACAGTGTCGTGAACATCCTCAATCAATTGCTGGACGCTGGTGGTGCCGATGAGCGCTCCTCATTGGCCGACCTTGTCAACTTGCTGGGATCGTTAATTGGTGATTACGAAAATGCGCAAAGTCCCTAGCCACCCCACTGCCTGTCTTCATGGTCGATATCGACTACTTCAAAGACTACAACGATTATTATGGACACCTGGCAAGCGACCAAGCGCTGAACACGGTAGCCAAGACCTTGCAAACTCAGCTCGTGCGTAGTTCGGACGTGCTGGCGCGTTTTGGTGGTGAAGAATTTGTGCTGATGTTGCCCAACACAAGCGGACGCATGGCGCTCAAAATGTTTCTTCCAAGAGTTGTAGGCTTCCATGGTCCTGATTTCGACACCGGCCGGCGACAATCATTCTACGTAACTGTTTACTCAAAGGCGAACATTGAGTCGTCACGACCTATCTAGTAACGACTCTACAGCTGGCTCACCCGCGCAGGGCACATGCTGACGTGCCGCCTCCCGACAGTGGGGCATTAGCCCGGCCAATTGCTACCCAATAGGGCGACGTTTTGCTGCATACGCGTACGCAGTATCTCCTGCCACTCGGGCTCCAGCCAGTGTGCTACCTGGTCGAAGCCATTGGCCACACGCGCCAGTAGTGTATCGAGATAGCGGCCAGCCTCTTCGCTATTATGGAAGCCAAAACAATGGGCGTCGGCCAGCACGGCCAAGCGGGAAATGTCGAAGCGCCCAGCCGACAGCTGCAGAGTCAGCCTGCGTGGCGTTTCAAGCGGGTTAGGCACGACGTCAAAAGCTGGTGCCAGGCGCCAGCGCTGCTGCTCGTGCCTGTATAGAATCGCATGATTACGGACATGGTCATCATCGTTGCCGCACACGGCATTAAAGACCATCCGGCCAAACAGTTCGCGTCTGTCCTCCTCGGGAGCGCCGATGATGTGCAGTTCCTCCGCCAAGCGCGGATAGCTCCACCGGTCCGTCTGACCCAAGTTGTCCGGATACTCAGCCTGCAGCAGTGAGGCTGCGCTGACGCACATCAGCCGTCGATCCCCAATGCGGTCGTAGCGCAGTACGCGCACCGCGCTGCGACCTTCAGAGGCCGGATGCAGTACGGTCGATGCGAAATTTAGTCCGCTCGCCGCGCCCCATTGCATGCCGACGTGCTCCAGGCTGGGTATGTCTGCGATATCACTGGCGATTCTGGGCTTGACCAGCCAATACTGCCCCTCATCGTCCCGCAGCGTTGCCTTGGGCCGGGCACCGCCAATGGCGGCCGCCTGTACCAGGCGCCTGCGAAGTCCACCGTCGACCGCCGGGCGTTGCTCGCTCATGGCGGCCAGTTCTTGCACCACTAGCGGCAACTGGTGCAGCCTCGGGTAGGACAGCTGCGCCACAACGGGAGCAGCTCTGGTGCCTACGGCGAGTGCACCCCACCGGTCAGCGTTGCTAGCCAGGACCAGATAACGTACCAGACGTGTACCCTCAGGCAGGCTGTGCTCTCGTCGGAGCAGCGTCTGACCCCAGGCATCTGGACAAGTATCCCGCAATATGTCGTGCAAAGCGTTGTAGCGTGAAGCCGGTCGGTCATCCTTCGGCCGGAACGGCAGATTGACCGGGTCGATGGCCCAGGTGAGGCCCGCATCGACGTAACTGGGGGCATACTTGAACCGGCCCGTCCCCCCGACGGGGTCGGCTTGATATCGTCCAACAGTTACCCATTCCCCGTTGTCAGGGCGCTGCAAATAGATAAACAGAGCCTTGGAAGTATTCAGCATCTCCTTTGATCCTCGCGGTTTAGCCGGTTAACCTCTAATCTGCGTCGTGAAGAGTTTATGCCCTTTCTTGTGGATATCGGTTGATTCATGCGCGCCAACGTTAGCTAACCTCGTCGGAATATGCAAAATCACCTCAGCGCCATCAACTAAACGTCCTGAGAATTTCTATTTCACGAAACACCCGCTTTTTTACATAGCGCGGCATATTCGGCAGCCACTGCCTTCGAATAATCCTCCCTGGATGGTCCATCGTTGTTGTCAGCAAAAAGACCTTGCAACTCCAACGCCCTAGTGTCCATACAGGCGATCGCATACGCAAGGAAACTATCGTAGCCTTCGGGAGGGGTAAGTCCGTGATTTGCCCATTCAACAAACGGCGCCGGACTTACTAATTTCTTCAGATTGTCCATAGTCTCTATCCTTAATCATACGAGCTTCAACGCAACGCAAGGCCAATAGTCCCAATTAGCACTTGGAACGGCGACGACGTTCGATAATTTCCCCAAGTCTACTTGAAAGCCAAGGGCCAAATGCCTGGTCGGCTCTGTATTCTCACATTGGTCTACGTACGTCAGGCTCGCATAATCCTTACCTGCAGCCTCCAGGCAACGGCGCATTCTGTCGATATCCGGGGCATATCGCTGAATGAACTGGATAAACCGCCGTTGTTCTGTCGATGTCATCGCCATAATTACCTCACTGGGAACTATCGGATTCAAGAACAATGTAAGTTAATAATGGACGAACCGAGTTAACGCAGAGAGATGCTCGATCTGGAGGAGAGGAGCTACTGACCAGCCGTCATTGGCTATACCTTACTCCTATATAGACGGTAGCGATGACAAGCGGCATTTTCACTGAAATGATGGATTTCACCAAATGCTGAAACCACTCAATTCAGTGAAAATTCCGTATTCGCGGACCACCGGTGGGTCCTAAACATCCATTTTGCTCCTACTTCTTCGCCGGTGGAGCCGGTTTTTTGAAATTGAAATTGGATGCGTCTAGTAAACGTTGTTGATATTCCATTGCTGCAATACGCTCGTAAGCTTCGCCGGCGTTTTTACAATTGATTCCTTCGCCGGTCTCCCGCCAGGCTGCTTGTTTGCTTGGCGACATCGCACTGAATTCATTCGCTTGGAAAGCGCGGCATTTTTCATCTACCTGTTTTGCTTCTGCGGGGTTGGACGAATAGTATTGCAGCGTCTTGGCCTGAACGTCATTGGATATGCCGCCGCCTCTGCCGCAAGCAGCGACAGTCAGCCCGACTAAAATGAAAAGGTATCTATTTTTATTCACAGTTGAAATTCTCATGAAAAGTTAATCAATTGCAGTCCAGGTCATTTCGAATTAAGAATGGATATAAAATGCCTAGTTGCAACTAAGCAGATTACATCCTTCTTTGGGCGACGTAAAGAGTAGACCATATTTGCTAGATTAACAACTAGCAGATTATGTCTTGATGAAGCGAAAATCCACGAAGCTCACTGAGAGAGTCGGCCGCAACGTTGCTGCGCAGCGGAAGTCGTTGGGGATCACCCAAGAGCAGTTGGCTACCCAGGTAGGTGTTGAGCCAGTCACGATCTCGCGTATTGAACGCGGCGTGAATGTTCCTTCATTGACGATGCTGGAGGCGCTTGCCGGCGAGTTGGGTATTTCTATTGCAGCGCTACTGGACGAAGAAACACCTGCCGTCCCATCCGAGGCTGACGTCATCACCACCTTGATGAACAAAATGAAGGGTAAGGAGAAGGCTTTTGTCCTGGCCTTCGTGCGTATGTATTCGGAGCGGAATCGCTAATAGCGAGTCGTTTTGGGATTTACCCACCGTACCTAGCCCGTCGCTCCATCCGAGCGACAACTATTTCCACAAAGCTTTCCAGTTTTTTGCCAGAATCGTATTCTTTGCATTCTTGGCAAATTCTATGTTTTCTTGCAGAGGTGCTGCCTGTGCCTCTAGACGCATTGTATGTAGCACTGGTTCGGTGAGTGCGCTTGCGAGCTTGTCGGCTGCGGTATCAATCATGGCCGAGAGTGATGTTCTTGGCACCAGGACATAGTGCAGCTCGCAATCAAGGGCAGCAGCCGCTTTGCGCAGGGCTTGTAAAGTGATTCGATCATCGATTTCCGAGCGCTCCAGGGAAGACACTGAGCTTTGGGCTATATTCAGGCGCCTGGCGAGCTGACTCGTTGTCATGCCAAGGGTTGCCCTGATCGTGCGCAGCCAACCCGCAATGGGTCGGTCGGGAACGGTGGCGGTTTTGAGGGCGGCCTCAACCTGCCGCAAGCGAAGAGCCTGGAAGTCCATTTAGCACCTATAACCTCTAAATCAATCAATATCTATCGACTATAGCCACTTAATTTCACGTTGTATATGGATTGAACGTCTGGCAACTGGCCGGAGCCGCCGCGATAAGGGGGGGCGGAAATGAAACGCGGGAAGCAGCGCGGCCTATGTTTCTTTGTTGAATTCGATTCCCGCCGGCCAGGCCAGCAGTGCAGCGACACGCAGGAAGATCCATTTTGCTTCCGGCGGCGACGTCCAACCCGTATTGAGTAGGCGATCGTAGTATTGCTGCAGAATTTCGGTTTCAGTCATATGGGCGCGTTTTCCGGCCTTCGATTCCAGGCATTTCACTTTGAGCTGTTGGGCGAGATCTTCGCACACATCCCAACGTGCGTAGCGGTCAAGTGGCGTTGAACCTGGCTGATAGAAAGACCCCTCATATTCGACGAGTAGGAGTTTTGCCTGCGACCCGCCGATCGAGCCCAGCGTCGGCAGTGGCAATGGGAAATCGTGCGGCACTTGAGAAATGAGATTGTTGGTATCCATGATTTGCCAGTCGTTCTGATCGCCCTGAATTGGGGGATTACTGCATCGCTTGGAGCGACGCATGCGCCGTTTAGAGAGTCGCTCATTTTTCTATTTTCGCTGCCCGGCGTCTGACGCGAATTTCCGACGATATGCAGCTTACCGGCTAGTGAATATTTTGTCACAAAACCAAATGGCATGCTAATTGCCAGATTGAAAAGATGAGGTTGAATACACTTTATACCGTGCAGTTTTATGCTTAAGTGACGTCCTTTCATGCAACGTGGCGACGCCACGGTACTAGCGGATTTTTTTTCTGGAGACCTGAAATACGCGCACTCAAGCGGCGTCTTGGACGGGAATTAATACGTTGAAACGAACATATCGTGATGCGTAATATATATGGGCGCCGATCAGTGCAGAGTTGTTCGCACTCTGATATCACGATTGGCTACGGCCATAGTTGGTATTGGCGACTCAATCTGAAAACAAGCGTCCAATATTTTATTAATGTTGTCGTTATTAAATAGTTCACCAACATAATTCTGCAATTGCCGCTCAGCTTTCGTCCTGGATTTTTCGCTCAAGTGCACAATTCCTATCTCTAGCAAGCCGAAAATATCGGTGGATTCCGCGACAATAATTTCAGAATACGCTTTTGCCGCATAGCCAAAATAGGCGATACTTCTCGCAGCTATAGCTGCCAAGTTTGAATTACCCATTGTCGCGTTGGCAAACAGTTTTAACTTTATCCCCTTAACGGATGAATTCATATTGCTGACTTCAATGCTTTCACCGATCAAAAATCCGAAGGACGTTTTTAAAATAGGCAACTTGCCAGCCAGTTTCGCAACCTGCTCTGGATGTTGCACGAATAGATCGCGCAGCATCTCCTGCACTTCGGCCGGAGCATCTCCCAAGCCAAGCAAATTACCGTCCCGCGCACTCAGCATGTCGTGAAAAGCCATCAAAGCCTTCGGTGCCGTCAGTTGGGGCCAGCGTGCCAAGTCAAATCCCAGGGACGTGATTAATGTAGATACTTCGGAATTGCTCATGGCAGAGTATTTTTCGAATGTGGAAATCATTTTTAGTCGTTCGGTGTTGGTGCTGATACGATTTTGCCCAAGCTGCAATGCGGTGACCCACCTGAATGCACAGAAAACGAATGATTTTGTTGAGTAATTTTATACTGTTCCTGGAGCAGTAACAATCGGCCGCCTGGAGGCCAAAATTACATCAGCGCCGACAATAGCGAGACCTACCGGCAGCCGCCAGCCAAAGATTACGATCCATAAAGTAAGTCCAAGCTGAACAGTTGGTCGAACTTCCGAATTCGTCTTTGCCTTACCGCAGACATGACACTGCCAATCGATAGCATGCTACGTCAACTTCCTCCCGCTCGCGAATAGAAGACAAGCACATTCATCTCCACCCAGCTGACAGCTTCACTCATAGTTCGATTTCGATTCATGGGGGCACTGAAAGAATATGGTTGAATGATACATCTCTCCGTAGCTATCAAGCATACTCTTAGAGAAAATATGCTTGTGCTGCAGCCGCAGCGCCTCCAACGTCAAGAAAAAATACCTGATTGAAAATAATGTCGCAATTGGTTAGGTGGGATCTTTGAGTTGCTGGCGCCGGTTCGAACGTAGACATAATTATCCTGACGTATCCCTACGGGCTTTCGTGCAGCATCTTGGACTTCGACAATAACAATTAGCTCTTCGTCGATTTTGGCTGCGGACACTTTGATTTCCACGTCACCGTCGATCCTGTCTTTGATGGTTGCCTTGAGAGTGCCGAGATAGCGTGCTATTAATGATTCGGAAATCGGTCCTCGGCCCCATTTTTCGAGGCCTTTTTTTATTCCAGCAACACAGCAATCGTCGTCGATGCCGAGGTAAATATTGCCCCCATCCGCATTAGCGAACGCTACTGCAGAAATAATGACCTCCGCCAGCTTTGAGCGACCTCCGCCAGACGCAATCATGGCTTGATCTGGCTCAACGAATGGTTTGAATTCGATCCGCTGGCCTTCTCCTTTGATCATTGCTTCAAACACGATGTTCGCCGCATTCGGCTGCCTCAATTTAAATCTGGTCGGCGCCACTGTTCGGCTATATTTGTCTTCCTTGTGGAAGTCATAAACGTTGGCGGCTTGATCGATAAGATAGCATTCCAGACGTTGGTTATTTGAAGGAATATTCAGAATCGCTTTGGAGTTAATTACTTGAGTTTGGAAATGATAGATCGTCTCTTGAATCCAGTAGGCGCCTTTAATCGTCAATGACACCTTCTCGATGTCAGTTCCAGCTGTCAATATTTCGAGAGTATCGTTGTCCACGTATTCGGCCTGCCTCATATAGGCTCGAATCTCCGGTAGAAGGATCGTTATCGCTCCATTTCTACTGTCGTGTAATCCATGATAGGAAGAAAATTCAAGCCAGCATCGAGCGGCCTCTTCTACATTTGGGAAGTATGGGTGCTTCAGCGACAGCAAGCTCTCCGCTGGCAAGTGAATGGAAGACGCTCTGAAGGGGATTGAAATGATTTTCCCAGCGTATTTCATATTGCTATTTTCGACCTGGACCTTTTCCAAAGCCCAAGACTGGGCTGAACTAGCAAATATCATTTTGTCGCCGAACTGGACGTGACCCATGTCCAGTTGCGTTTGCATTTCAAGGATTTCCGATCCTGTGAGAAATTCCTCGTATAACATTACGTGTTCGTAGAGCATAGATCCCTCTGAACGAAGAGGATTTTCATCGGATGTAATTGCCAGTATCACGCAACAAAACATCTCCCACTTGGATTCACTTTTCACTAAAACAGCTCGGCGTCTGAATCTAACTGTATCAGAGGACGGTGTTATGTATTTTCTGAGCGCTTCTGGTGCGACATCTACAGATTCGAAAGTCATTTTTGTATTAAATTAGAAAGCGGTTTATTGGAAACACTTGGAATTTTTCGTCCATAGAAAAGAACCATTTCCGCGCGCATACATTGGTTTGCGTCATTCTCGGACAAAGCACTTGAAGAGGTCCGGGTCAATCGACTGCAAGTAATTAGGTTGAATCAAAGAAATCGCAGCATTCGATTTACTGCATCACAAAAAGAATCCCCTATCTGGCAACACGCTAAGCCAACAACTCTCTATCATTGCAAACCGACTTCAACATCTCCAACTGCGCCGGCAGGCAGATACTATGCAAGTCATACTTCTCCACAATGGTGCGGCGCGCATTTTCCCTGATTTCCCGATAAGCATTGCGGTCCGCCAAAGCCTCAATCACCCGACCCGCGATCTCTTCTGGTAAAAAAAAGTCCACCAGCAGCCCATTCTCACCATGCCGTATCACTTCCTCGACCGGTGCCGTTTTAGAGCCGACCACCAGGCAACCGGCCGACATCGCTTCCAGCATCGACCACGACAGCACAAACGGATAGGTCAGATATACGTGTACGCGCGATACCTGCAACAGTTTCAAAAATACCGAGTACGGCACCTTGCCCAGGAAATGCACCCGCGTCAGGTCAATCGCGTCACCGAGTTCCTGCAGCATCTGCTGCCGGTAGGTCTCTCCATTGGGCAGGCCCGGCCCATAACTGGTTTCATCGCCGCCGACGACCAACACCTGCGCATGCGGCCGGCTCGCTAAGATTTGCGGCAGGCTGCGCATAAAACTCTGGAAGCCGCGGTAAGGCTCCAAGTTGCGCACGACATAGGTGACGACTTCATCATCGCGGGTCAGTTCGGCCTTGGTGCCCGGAACAGTAAAACGCGCCTGCGGGTCTGGTTTGACCACCCGCGTATCGATGCCTTCGTGGATGACGCGCAGCTTCGGTTGATACTCCACCGGATACAAAGACTTTTGCCACTGGGTAGGACACTGCCCGAGGTCGACCGCATCCAGCGCCAGCAGGTTGCCGATGTTTTTGGTGCGCACCCGCGGCGCCGTATCAAAAATCAGTTTTTCGTTAGGGTCGAAGCCCACGTCCGCCGCGTAGCGCCGGTAAAAAAATTCAAAATAACCGATCAGCGGCACGTCTGGAAACACATCCTTCAGATACCACAACTCACCCCAGCCATTATGACCGAGCATCACGTCGGGGACGAAGCCGGAGTTTTTAAGGTCCAGCGCGATGCGCGCCACATTCTGTGCATTCAGCACGCCCGCCTCAGTCTCGCGCAAATAATGATGCACGGCCGGCGTAACGCGGCGCTGCGGCTTGTACACAATATTGCGTACGCCCGGCAAGGTGACATCGCCACGTTGCGTAATGAATAGGACTTGATTGCCCGGTATGGCGCCCAAGTGGCGCGCCAGGTGCAGATACTGGCCGGGGAAGTTTTGGTGAACGAATAAGATTTTCATGAGTTTGCCACTGTACACGATTGGCGATACGCCGGAAACAGCCGCAAAACTGTGCGCCGGAGCAACAAAATAAACAGCGTATCCCGCATACACCCGTCAGCCAATACGCCAAATTGTGTTAATTATACAAATAATTAACATAAATGCATTGATCTCTCCTGCACCGATCTTATAAGTGTGCCATGATGGAATAGCCAGTCTATAAAAATAATTAATTGTCCTTTAGGCATTACAGCGAATCTCAGGGAAAGGTGTTTCGTTTGCATTCCAGTTTTCAAAGCCGGTCAGTGAATTGTCGCTGCCGCCTGCACCACGTCTTGAAGTTACTACTCGGCAATTACAAAGAGGCCACCATGCTGCACAGCCGCCATTCATTGAGGATGTGCTGATGCCGCGCCGCCTCTTGCACCTGGTCACCAAACGCCTGCCGTCAACGCAGGTACGCGCGCAGCCGACTTACACGTTCGCCATCGACGATGTCGTGTGGGCCATGGGCAGTTTTTGCGCGCTTAACCGCACCCCATTCGACAGCGCCTTGCTGGTCCAGCAATTCCCGCCGCCTTACAGTACCGACTCATTGATCCATGCGGCGCGCGCGCTGGGTTTTCGTATCAAGCGCAAGGATTGCGACAGCGCTGCGCTTACGACCCTGCATCTGCCGTGCCTGGCCGTCATGCATACGCCAGAGTCAGAAGGCGGCACCGAGGCTGATTCGGCCTTGCCCCATGCCCGTCCGGCGATCGTGGTGCAAATCAATGACGATGGCGTGGTGTTGTTCGAAGCCGGCACCAATACGCCCACCACGCTGACCCATGCTGCTTTCAACGCCCGCTACGCCGGCGTAGCCTTCCAGCTGGCCTTGGCGAGCAAAGCGGTGCAAGACCCGGATGGCGCCAAAGGGGAACAGGGCAGGTTTGGTTTTAGGTGGTTTATCCCGGAGCTGCTCAAGCACAAGCGGGTCTGGCGCGACGTATTATTGGCTTCGCTGGTGATCCAGTTGCTGGCGCTGGGTACCCCTTTGTTTACCCAGGTAGTGATCGATAAGGTGGTGGTGCACCGCACGGAAAGCACCTTACTCGTAATCGGTATCGGCCTGGCGGTATTCATGCTGTTCACCATGCTGCTGTCCTGGGTAAGGCAATACCTGGTATTGCATACCGGCAACCGCGTCGACGCGGTGCTGGGCAGCGCCGTGTTCAGCCATTTGTTCAAGCTGCCGCCGCGCTACTTCGAGCACCGCGCCACCGGGGTCATTGCCGCCCGCCTGCACGGGGTGGAAACCATCCGCGAATTCGTCGCCAGCGCCGCCGTCACGCTGATCCTCGATTTGCCCTTTCTGCTGATCTTTGTCGGCATCATGTTTTACTATAGCGTAACGCTGACTCTGGTCGCACTGGCGCTGATCGCCGTGATTGTGGTGCTGAGCCTGGTCATGGCGCCGATCTTCCGCACCCGGCTCAACCAGCAATTCCTGCTGGGTGCCCGCAACCAGGCCTTCATCACCGAATACGTGTCCGGGCTGGAGACCGTCAAAAGCCTGCAGATGGAGCCGCAATTGACGGCACGCTATGGCGACTATCTGGCGGACTACCTGCAGGCCGGTTTCAGCATGAAGCAAATCGCCAACACCTATAATGTCGCGGCCAACGGCCTGGAGCAGTTGATGTCGCTGCTGATCCTGGTGGTCGGCGCGTACACCGTGATGCACAACAGCGCGTTCACGATAGGCATGCTGATCGCCTTCCAGATGTTCGCCGGTAGGGTATCGCAACCGATGCTGCGCATCGTCGGCCTGTGGCAGCAATTCCAGCAGGCGAATATGTCGGTGCAACGGCTGGGCGACATCATGAATGCGCCGGTCGAGCCATATTCCATCCTGCCCAGCCGCTTGCGCGAGAGCCACGGCAAAATCGAGATCGAAGACCTCAGTTTCCGCTACGGCGACAACCTGCCTTTCTTGTACCAGCATTTCAATATGACCGTTACCCCCGGCAAGGTGGTGGCGATCATGGGGCCATCCGGTTCCGGCAAGAGCACCCTGGCCAAGCTGCTGCAGGGCTTCTATGTGCCGGCAGAGGGACAGATCAAGCTGGACGGCAACGACATCCGCTACCTGTCCGCCAACGAGCTGCGCCATTACTTCGGCGTCGTGCCGCAAGAAACCGTACTGTTCTCCGGCACCATCTATGACAACCTATTGATGGCCAATCCGCACGCGAGCTTTGAGCAAGTGGTGCATGCCTGCCGCATGGCGGAGATCCACGACGTGATCGAGAAACTGCCGCAGGGCTACCAGACCGTGATCGGTGAGCGTGGAGTTGGACTCTCGGGCGGCCAGAAGCAGCGCTTGGCGATTGCCCGGGCATTGCTGAAGCAACCGAAGATACTGGTGTTTGATGAAGCGACCAGCAGTCTTGATGCGCAGACCGCAGAACATTTTGCGGAGACCATCAATCAGTTGAAGGGCAAGGTGACGATGCTGTTTATTACGCATGCGTTGCCGAAGAATTTGTTGGTGGATGAGGTGGTCAGGATTAACGCAGTGATTTCAAAAGCCGTGAATTTGGTTTGAGGAATGAATCAAAAAAAATAAGATAGGATGAAATCAGCAAGTTTGTTGGGGCCTACTAAGGGGTGAAAATGAATTCAAGACGTAAAGTGGAATCAAATATGAATAAACTCTTGTTGGGCGCAATATTAAATTTAATATTTCTATCGACCACCTTTGCTCATCCAGTAGTTGGGTACTTTGAAGCGAAGGCTACGTCCGGTGGAGCAAAAAACAGAATGTGTGTAACTGAGTTGCCGGACAAACGTCTTGACATATACATCGCCACATCATATTGCCCGTCCAAAGAATGCTATAACGCTCGTATTGATAATCTCAATTTTCAATCTCGATTGCGAGCGAATAACGTTCTCTACAAAGATGCGCAAAGCTGTCTAGTTAAAGTTCAGTTTGACAAAGGCGGAGCCCAAGTCCATCAGAGTGCTCAGTGCGTCACTGACGACCATCCTTATTTGGAAGCTAGTGGATACTATAAGTTCGTTAAAGCTGAAGTTAGTGACAGCGACTGTGGCCCGTGACGGTTCTATCAAATTGGCAATCCGATGGTTCAATTGCCTGCTTAATATAGTTGAACAATAGAAAAATCTTTGGGAATAAATTTATATGTCTTTGAATACGCTCAACACTAGTTACATACATGGCTCGTACGCAGACGACTTGCATTTCTTGTTGAGAGTTGCAGAAAACAATGCGTTGCGGTTGAATCCAACGGTGGCAAATTTGAGTATTGAAGTCGATTCAGTTTCTCGCCCTGTTATCGGATATGGCTATGACTTGATCGTCAATAGAAAAACGGCAATTGCTGATTTAACGGCTGTTGGAATTGTATTGTCCAAAGCGCAGCAAGATGCGCTCTCAGCACTGACCTTGACGACAAGAGGCATTCCCAGCGATTTGGTAGGGTTGGCTTTGCCGAGCGACGCTGCGGCAATCGCTCTCTTAGATGCCTCAATTGCGCCGCGTGCAAAGGATTTTGATTCGTTCTTAGCGGCGAATAATATTGCGATAACTGACTCAACAGAACGTGCAGCACTTCTTTCAATGTGGTATCAAACGCCAGCATATTTTAGAGGAAAGAAAAACTCTTTGACGGGCTTAAGCAAAGCGTTGATTGATGGAAATCGTGCAGAGGCATGGTACCAGATTCGATATGGATCTGCTGCAAACGGAACCCAAGGAGGAGGTATCGTCACGAGACGTTACGTTGAGTCTACTTACTTTGGTTTATACGATACAGGGGCAGTCACCAATAAAGAAGCAAAAAGTATCTATCAAATGTTTACGCTTCATCGACAAGAATTACTAAATTACGATAGCAAAAACAATTCATACAGGCAGGCGGCCAATGATTCAAAAGGATACGCCGTAGTAGTTCCAACGTTGACCGACAGTCTCGGATTGGGAGCTGCTAAGCAGCAGTTGATCACAGATCTTGTCGCCGCAAATCCGTTGCTTGCAAGCGTAGATTTTACCAAGTATTTAGCCACAAATATTTATGTTAATCCGCAGCGTGCATCGTCATCGGCAACCGTCGCGGAAAATTTTTCAGCATTGCTAGCTGCAACTGGTTCTACTGCGAATAGCCTTTTAATTGGCGGCACGGGTAATGACACTTTACGCGGAGGAGCGGGTAACGACGTATTGATAGCCGGTATTGGCAATGATAAACTCGAAGCAGGCACAGGAAACGATACATTAATCGGCGGTGCCGGTTCTGACAATATGGTGGGGCACAAAGGTAGTACAGATACGTTTGTATTTTCGGGGACTGCAACCGGCGCGCCGGAAATCGATACCATTGACGTGAATGGCAGTAGTGGATCTATTTACGCGGTGAAGACTCAGCTTAAAGGGCCTGGAAGCAACGCAACTAAGCCAAGCAACGGAGTATGGATTAGCGACGACGGTAGCGGAACCAAGTATCAATTCACGGCAAATCCTGGTACAACAGAGGTTGGGACACTCACGATTAGTCAAGGCGCACTGACTAACGGCGGGCAGATTGTTGTCAACAATTTTGACATGAAACAAGCCCAGAGTGATGCTGGGTATTTGGGAATCAAATTCGTTGAGCAGTCCGCCATTGCCGTTGGTCTGAATGTCAGTCCGTTTCGGAGCGGCAATTACAATCCTGTCGATGGCACAACCACCCTCGTGGGAGGTGACGTACAAGCCCTGACCATTTACGCGTCCGCGATCAGTGATATGGCTCAAACTGTCACTTTAGCTTTGGCTGGCAACGCCTCTCAGTTCAAAATCAACACCGGCGCCGATCTGCTCGACTTCAGCAGTGGTTCGGTAACTCTGACTATTCCTAAGGGAAGCGATAGCGTCACAGTCGGCCTGGTGTATACCGGTGACCCCAAACAAAGCCAGACCGCAGTACTCACTTCGACACTGGCCGGCAATTCAGGTTCCCCTGTATCCAACACGTTGACGGTTACCTACGACAATTCGCATGCCCCCGCCGACTCACAGACAACGGAGACAATCCAAGGATTTTTTAGCGCAGCGTACAATGGCTACCCCGATTATACAAATTATTCTCCGTCCTCTACGCAGTCTAAGGACGCCAATTACTCAATTACGACAGTTGATACCGCCAGCGCAGTTACGCTGGGTAACGGCAACAATATTATCACCGGCGGTGCCGGGGCGGATTCCATCGCTGCAGGCAACGGCAACAACGTCATCAGCGGCAAAGGCGGAAAAGATATCATAGTGACGCACGGGAGCGGCAGCAGCCGCATCTATGCCAATAGCGTAGTGGATCTCGCTACTGCTTTAACTCAAGCAAAAGCGGCTACGGCAAGCGGACAACAGGGCAGTTTTTTGAGTGTCGGAGATGGTAGCAATACTGTGGTTGGCGGTAGTGGCAATGACTATATCCAGGTCGGGACGGGTAACAACGTGATTGTGATCGGCCCTGGTAATAGTACCGTCGAAGGCGGCGTTGATCTGAGCTTTTATGGGGGGCATACGCCGACTAGCTGGAGTTCCGTTTTAGCCGGTTATCCCGATTTAGCGTTAGCTTATCATGAGGATAATACTGGCTGGAGCAACCAGCCGACAGGATTGATTGCTCCGCCTGGATATAAAGGCAGCCTTAATGAAAACGATGAACCATTTGGTACCGGTAGCGACACCATTTTCGGCGGTAAAGGCGACGATGTGTTCTGGCTGCCGAACGGCAATAACTATGTGGATGCGGGCGGTGGCAAGGACCATATCTTTGGCGGCAGCGGAGACGACACGATTTTTGCTGGGAATGGCAACAGTACCGTTTTCGGTGGTGGCGGCAACAATTACATTGATGCCGAAGGCGGCAGCGACTGGATCATTGCGCAGGGCGGCAACAATACAATCTATGGCGGTACCGGTAATTCTACGATTTATGGTGGTGATTTCGACTCCTGGGCTACTTCGGAGACAGGCAACAACTATATTGAGGGTGGCAGCGGTAATAATTTCATTTTCGGTAGCGCCGGCAACGATACCCTGGTGGCCGGCACGGGCAACGATGTCATCCACGCTGGTGACGGCAATGCGACGCTGATTGGTGGAAGCGGCGTTGATACTCTGTTCGGCGGCGCTGGTACCGACGTTATTTATGCCGGGGACGGCGGGACGGGAAGCACGCCGACCAAAGTTTATGTCGGGAGTGGAAATACGACGGTGTATGGTGGGGCAGGCGTTGACGCGATCCTCGGCTCGACGGGCACAGCTGTCCTATACGCTGGCGACGGCGGTACTATCGCTAACAATACGAGAGTGACAGCAGGTAGCGGAAACACCACGATTTACGGCGGCAATGGGCAGGACGTTCTCGCAGGAGGATCGGGAACCAATGTCATTTATGCCGGTGACGGCGGCAATGACCAACAAAGCTCGCAAGCTATTGCCGGTTCTGGCGCTACGACGATTTATGGCGGCAACGGTAGGGACGACTTGTTCGGCGGGTCAGGCACGAATGTCATCTATGCAGGCGATGGCGGTAGTGAGACCCACGCCACACAGGTCATTGTGGGCGACGGCAACACCACAGTCTATGGCGGAAATGGCGTCGACGAGATATTCGGCGGCTCAGGCACCAATGTCATCTACGCCGGTGACGGCGGCACCGACGTACATCCAAATTATGTAAAACCGGGTTCCGGCAATTCGACTGTATATGCAGGCAACGGCATAGATTACCTGGACGGCAGCAGCGGCAATGTCACCTACGTCATCAACCAGGGCAGCGGCAACATCACGATAGGCCAGTCAAGCGGAAACGCAACCGTGCAGTTTGGCGCCGGCATTGTGGCGGCGGACCTGAACCTCAGCGCCGCCCTGGGCCCGGATGGTGCGCCGGCTTTACTGATCAACGCAGGCGGAGAATCCATCGCGGTGCTCGGCGGCCTGGACGGCAGCATTGGTCGGTACAGCTTTGCCGATGGCACCACCCTGACCCTGAACCAATTGTTTGCCCAGGCAACAATGAGCTCGACCTATCTGAGTGGCCCGAATGGCGACGTAATTTTTGATGCAGACGGCAGCGATTCATTGGTGACAGGTAGCGGCAATGACACTGTCTATGCGTGGGGCGGTAACACCACGATCACCGCCGGCTCCGGCAACGCCCATATCTATGCCAAGGGCTCAAACAACAAACTGGTCGGAGGCTCGGGCAACAGCATGCTGAAGGGCGGCATGGGCAATGATACCTTGATGGCCGGCAGCGGTCACGACACCCTGACCGCAGGCTCCGGCACTCAAAACCTGTATGGTGGTACTGGAGCGGGCTTGTTAATCGGCGGCGCCGGCACCAATACCCTGACCGCGGGCAGCGGCGCCGTTACCATGATAGGCGGTACTGGCGATACGACCTTCGTGGTCAATAACGCCAATGATGTCGTGGCCGACAGTTCAAGCGATGGCATTGACACGATATTCTCTTCTGTAAGTTATATACTCCCTCAAAACGTACAAAATCTGACGCTGACCGGCTCAGACAATCTGAGCGCCACCGGCAATGACCTTAATAATATCCTTACCGGCAACAGCGGCAACGACACCCTGACCGCCGGCAGCGGCAATGCAACCCTGGTGGCCGGGACCGGCCACACGACGATGGTCGGCGGCTACGGCAACGATACCTTCGTGGTCCATTCGGCGAGCGATGTGATTGTAGAGCAGGCCAACCAGGGTAACGACACCATTAAAGCATCGTTTAACTACGTACTGCCCGACTACGTCCAAAACCTGACCCTCACCGGCAACGCCGACCTGACCGGTGCAGGTAATGCGTTGAGCAACGTCATTACCGCAAACAGCGGCAACGATACTCTGATCGCCGGGGCTGGCGACGATACGCTGGTAGGTGGTGGCGGCCACAACACCTATATCGTTTCCTCCAACAGCGGTGCCGTGACTATTGCTGGCATCAGTGCAGCCGATTCCGTGATTGACTTCGGAAGCGGGGTTAACCTGACCGATCTCAGCACTGCGACTGAGGGTAATGACCTCGTGATTAGAATTAAAGGAAGTCAGACGACAGTCAGGGTTCGGAACGGCGCTGCCAACGCGCAGTCATGGAGTCTCAAGGCTGCCGGCAGCAATGCGGCGACAGTATCAACCCAGCAGAGCCAAACCGCCGGAGCGCAAGCAAATCTCGGCACAAGTCAACTAGTTGACATCTATCGTAATCAGTTTGTCGCAGACTTGACCAGTGAGCTGCAGGGGCTTCCGCAATCGAGTACCGACTCCAGTGGAAATTCTCATAGTGCCGCCAGCGTGCTAAGCACAATCACGACGACGAGTGATGCGGTTCATTTCTATGGTCACGCGCATAATGCGACAAACACAAACCTCACGCCGCTTGCCTCCACGCAGAAAACAGTAACCTCTGTCACCTATGAATACGACCCGGCTGTGGTGTCCTATTCCTTCAGTTCCTTGACAGGCTTAATGGGGCCGGCCGGCACTGTCAGCACAAAACTCCCAGACGGAGCGGTGCCCATATATGGATCGCCATCGCCCACGGGAGCGCCAAATCTAGTCGGATATGACATTCCGTCTTACGGCGGCCCTGGCGCGATGAAACCCGTAACGCATACCTACACACAGACCGATCAGCACTACGCCTACACGACCACAACACAAGCACAAATTGAATTCATGCAAGGCGGGAATACGAACCGGGTTTTTCATACGGATGGCGGATATAAGATAGTCAATGTGCCTACCGGCTACGACCTTGTGCTGGACACAAGCGGTGGCGCCACTCTGAACCAGTTCGGCAACTACAACGTAGAAAATTATACTAACGACATCGTTAATCTCGGAGCGGACTATCGTTTGGTAGGCAGGTTGATAGACCCTCTGCAGGACTTCATTTCTGCCAGCGGCGGGAATGATACGTTGTTGGGAAGCATGGGAAGAGACGAATTGCTTGCCACTGGTGGCAATGATCAGTTGGACGGTGGAGCTGGCGGTGATACGTATCGCATTCTAAAAGGTAGTGGTAGTAACGGTTGGGACGTTATCGACGATAGCGGTATCATTCCAGCGATGGATCAACCAGAGCATACCAGCGACTATCAATTTTCTCAGCAATCGGAAGACATTCTTGCTAGTGTGTTTGAATCTGCTACCTATGTGTCGGATGCTGATATGCTGAAGGCAATCAAAGATGTGGCGACAATTGAACCCGATTACGTCTATCGCGACCGAGACAGTTTATTTCCGACCTATCTTAAAGCCCTATACGGTACTTATGACATCAGGGAAATCTCCTATGCGGAGCTGGCGGCTTTCCCCAAGGCCAATGAGTATAGCAAACTCACGCCTTTGTATGATGCCGGCCTAATCCCTAAGGACGTCGTCAGTTTTGCAGCCGGTATTAGCCGCGCCGATTTGCAAGTGGCTCTGGGATCCCCAGGAAATTATTCAGGTTCACCGCATGCGACATTAGATATTCGCTGGGGCGAGACCGATGGAATCAAAGTGGTACTGGCGAATGCGGACGACCCGCTTGGCTACGGTATTGAAGAGTTCCAGTTTGCCGATGGCAGCGTAATGAGTGTGTCAGACATGGTGGCGATCGCTGGCGTATTGACAGCGGGGCCAAATTCCAGCTTGGTCGGAAACGGCGGCAACGATACCTTCATCGTGAACCCTGGTAACGGCGTAGTCAGCATCCAGGATACCGGCGCCAATAATGTGCTGAAATTGGGAGCCGGTATCGACCCCTCTCAAGTCGCCGCCAGTTTCATTCGTGAGGGCAGCAATAATTTGCAGCTCCAACTTAACAATAGTGGCGATACGGTCGTTTTCCAAGATATTTACCCTACGACGCAGCCAGCGGATGCGTCCATCCAGAGACTGATTTTTGCCGACGGCACCACGATGACCATGGCACAAATCCTGGCCGCCAATCCGCCGGTGAAATTTGAAATTGGGCAAGGCGATCAAGAAATGTCCGCTCCTGTCAATGTGAGCGTTGCGGCAGGGATTTTGCCGAGTGATTTGGTGGTGACGCGAGATGGCACCTACCTCATCATATCGAGACCGGGCTCCGGCGACGATTTATGGTTGGAT
>Ga0207076_1072_pt1 | contig 26634 bp, 25 predicted proteins | sample Alteio_BWMinHeat_62_FD_153568 | JGI IMG/M metagenome (GOLD analysis project Ga0207076, IMG submission 153568) | Enriched cells from forest soil in Barre Woods Harvard Forest LTER site, Petersham, Massachusetts, United States -... | ecosystem: Environmental > Terrestrial > Soil > Temperate forest >... | reverse complement strand
TGGTAGTCTTCATCGTTCACAATTCCCAGTATTCTGTGCCTTGTTGTTTGTGCTTTTGGGGTGATGATGGACATTTTTTCGCCCACGAGCGCGTTCATCAGCGTTGATTTACCCGCGTTGGGCTTACCAATTATACTTACAAAACCTGCCCTGTGCGCCATAGAAAAATAAATAAAATTTAATTTGGACTGCAAAGAAACGAATTATATCTTTGCAGTCCCAATTAAAAATAAGGATTTCACCGATTGGGAAAAGATTACATCGATTTTAATCTCTGAAATCACAAAAAAATCGGTGTAATCACCAACAGAGTGCGGGATGGAGCAGTTGGTAGCTCGTCGGGCTCATAACCCGAAGGTCGTAGGTTCGAGTCCTGCTCCCGCTACCTTTTAAGAAGTCAAAAGTCTTTAGTCGTAAGCCTAAAGACTTTTTTTCGTTTGGAGCGGCTAATGGGAAGTATAGAGACTTTCTTCATTTGAAGCGGTTGGTAGCTCGCCGGACTCATATCCACCTAAAGGTGGACGTAGGTTCAAGTCCTGCTCCCGCTACCTTTTAAGAAGTCAAAAGTCTTTAGTCGCAAGCCTAAAGACTTTTTTTATTTAGTGTACTTTGGTTACTTATCTGTACCACATTGGCCCCTCCGGTTTATCAACTTTTTTTAAAGGGTGGACAATTCATTGGAAGTTAGAAATGTTATCTTTGAGATACCAGCATTATTATTAGTAGAAAAAATGGATTTATCAGCGCTAATAAACCGGTATAAAAGCCTGGGCATCGATGATGTTATTGATCATGAAAAATTTAACCTGATCTCTATTGTTCATCATTCCACTAAAATTGAGGGCTCAACCTTAACCGAGGTAGAGGCGCAGGTATTGATTAATGAAGGTCTTACGCCTAAAGGTAAACCCATATATGATAGTTTAATGGTAACCGATCATTATGCCGCGCTATTGTTTACTTTAAATGCAGCCAGGAAAAAAGGGGATATTACCATAAATTTTATAAAAGAGATTAATGCATTGGTTGTAAAAAGTACTGGTAAAACATATAATACGATATTTGGTACTGTAGATTCCACTACGGGCGCGTTTAGAAAAGGCAATGTTTCGGCAGGTACAACTTATTTCCCGAACTTTGATAAAGTTGAAACGCTAATCAGTCAACTGGCAGGCAAATTAAATGGACTTATAAAAGAAACAACCACGATAACTGATCAATTAAATCTGTCGTTCGACGCTCATTTTAATTTAGTGAGCATACACCCATTTTATGATGGCAACGGCCGCACCTCGAGGTTATTGATGAATTATATACAGGCTTATTATCAGCTACCGCTTGCCATTGTTCAAAGCAATACTAAAGCCGAATATATCCAGGCCCTGATTGACACCAGGGAAAAAGACGATATTCAAATTTTCAGAAATTTTATGGCTACAGAATACACCGCGTTGCTTGAAAATGAAATTAAAAAGTTTGAAGAAATTGATAAACCTAAAAAAGGCAAGGGCTTTAATTTGATGTTTTAATCCGATATAAGCAGAGATCAGGCGTAGGTTCGGGGCCTGCTCCTGCTACCCCGAATATCAAAAGCCTCAAGTCGAAAGATTTGAGGCTTCTTTGTTTCCGCTCTGATATTTACGCGGGCGTGGACACGGATCAATTATTTCGCCGTCAGGCGTTTGAACTGGGAGGTTCAAAATCTATTAATTAAAATTTTATGTCGATTTTAAATTTCTCCCGTTTTGAACCCCATATTAACTCCCGCGAACTTTTTTTCAGTTCGATGTTGATAATATAAAGCTTTGTTTAGGCTTGTACCAATGCGGCATTCTGGCGCTCCATCGCCTTTACCGACCCATTGCGCCAGCCCTCCGCCATAGATGCTGACATCGGTTCTGGAAATATCTCCTCCTCTTCCCGTTCCACACCGTCAAAAATGGCGGTTGCAGCCGATTCGCGCGAAGCCTTTGGAATATCAAACCCGCGGTTCATATCGGTATCAACAGGTCCTGTTAAAACGGCGTGCACATTTACACCTTTCCCGGTCATATAAGCGCGCAGGGATTGGGTCATGGAGAACAAAGCTGCCTTGGAGATAGAGTAAGAAGCAATTGGCGGTAAAGGGGCCAGGGACACTATAGATAATATGTTGACAACGGCACCGCCTGAGCCGATCAACAAAGGCAAAAATGCCTGCGTCAGGTCATAGGTTCCGAAAAGGTTAACGTCCAAATGTCTCGTAATGGCTTCCCGTTCGTTGAGATCGTCAAACGATGCGATACCTGCATTATTAATCAGCATATCGAGTGAAGCAACTTTTTGAACAGCTTCCCGAATCTGCTCCCTGTCAGTAATATCCAGGGTTAAGGGTATAACCCGTGCATCGGGATGCTTTAGTGGAACCCGCGTTCCTGCATATATTCGTTTTACGCCCCTGTTTAAGGCTTCTGTTACCAGTGCCTCGCCAATACCACGGTTTGCGCCGGTGATCAATATCGTTTTATTTGCAATGTTCATGACTTAATGATTTATTTAGTTAATTCTTCTTTCGTTGTCGGTTTTCCTTTTCCTGTGGCTATCAGGTTTTTCAGGCTGTTATTGATGTAGCCGCTCCAGGCAGTGGAACAGTCTTTATAACACTCACCCTGCGGCACTAAACCTATGTGCGTAAAACGCACCTCCGTCTGCGTTCCTTTTTCAGTGATATCAAAAACGACCTGAGTGCCGGTCCATTCACTTTTGTCATCAATAAAAGTGAGCTTGCTCTCTGTGATCAGCCAAACAATTTTGACGTAGGGCACCACTTCCACGAGCTTTTGTTTGCTATAATGCACATTCCAGAACCGCACCGAAAACTCGTCGTTCAGCTTTTCGGTGCCGCCTTCTGCACCTTCCGTCCACCAGCCATGAACGTTGTTAATCGCCTCAAAAGCTTCTTTTGGGGTCTGATCAACCAGGAAGCTGGTTGTGAAATCCTGCTTATTCATGCAGTCCTCCCTTCAATTTTTCCGCACTTTCGATAGCCGGAATATAGGGGTTAGGGTTGCCTTTACCGGTTTCGATCAGGCTTTTCAGGCTGCCGGCAATATAGTTACGCCAGGCGTCAGCGCATATCAGGTAACATTCATAAGCAGGTACTAAACCGACGTGGGTAAAAGTTAATTGCGTTTTGCCGTCCTTTTGAGAGATATCAAAACTAATTTTGGTACCTACCCACTCGACCTTGTCTTTAGTGAAATTAAAATGATTCTCTAAAACCAGCCAAACGACTTTCTTGTCAGGAATAAATTCGACAATTTTCATTTTGCATTGGTGCACATCTTTATAATGATAATTGAACTCCGCGTTCAATTTGTCGGTCGGGCCGTCTATTTGCTCCGACCACCAGCCCCGGACGTTGTTGATGGCTTCAAATACTTGCGCCGGGCTCTGGCCGACCAGGTATGTAATGGTGTAATCTTGCTTTTGCATGGTTTTTAAATTTGATAAGTTTATTATCGTAGTGAGACAAATGATTAAAAGTTTCATACTATCATTCCCGCCGTTAAGTTGACGATTGTACCGGTCATTGCGCTCCCTTCGTCCGAAGCCACAAACACCGCTGCGCCGGTAAGTTCAGCCAGTGATGTCAGGCGTCCGCGATGGGTCATGCCTTCCATAATACCGTGGAATTGTTCAAAGGTTATCCCGTGTGATTTTCCTTGTATTTCCCATACCTCATCGATTAGCGGCGTTTCCGGAATACCCGTCGTCTGCAAACATGCTGCTCTAACCCCTTTAGGTCCGCATTCTACCGAGAGTGACCGGCAAAGTGCTTCTATTGCCGACCAGGCGGGCACCATCCCCCCAACGAAAGGCGGGCTGATCCGGCTGGCATTTGGCGTATGCATAAGTATTACACCATTCCCTTGCTTACTCATTACACGGGCCGCAGCCTTCGCCGTTATAAAATGAGACTGCGTATAAATGCTGACAGGAAGAAAAAAAGCATCGGTAGCAAGCTCCGTAAGCGGGATACCTTGAATACCTTTCTGCGGTATACCTATTGTATTGAAAGAAATATCGATTTTGCCGGCTTGCTTTAACAGCATTTCCATGTGGGCATTTACCGCAGCCTCGTCCAATGCGTCGAGTTGAGTTGCGGTAACAGCACCTCCGAGATTTCGAATTTCATCAGCTATGGCATCACGCTTCGAAGCGGTGCGACCCGTTAAAAACACCTTTGCCCCCTCCCGGGCAAAGGCCTTCGCGATAGCTCCTCCTATCGCGCCGTCTCCATAAACAACGGCAACTTTACTTTCTAATCGTTTCATATTGTCAAAAGTATTGTCTAAAATTGTTTTTGAGGGGGTGGTAAATAGACTTTATAGTGGGTTGATTTGGACATCCCTTATCACTACCTTTGATAAAATTAAACCAGATGAAGCATCTCTCGATTATATTCCCCGGAGAACAAAGTAACTTCAGTACAGTGGCCTGTATAGCGGGCACCTTTGAAATAATTGCGGCCGCTAATAGTTACCGCCGCAAAACCGGTAAAAAAGACCTGTTTACGGCCCAACTGGTCGGGGTTGGAGAAAAAAAAGAAATGTATGGCGGCATGTTTACGGTAAAACCCCAGACCGATATTTCGGCGATAACAAAAACCGACCTCGTTGTAATTCCCTCATCAGTTCCGTTTTATCAAAAAGAAGGAAAGGAAAACACTGCGCTGATCGATTGGATCAAAAAACAATACAAGGACGGTGCGGAAGTGGCCAGCATCTGTTCCGGGGCATTTATGCTGGCTTCATCGGGCTTACTGGATGGCCGGAACTGTTCCACCCATTGGGCCCATGCGGATGCTTTCAGGCAGCAGTTCCCGAAGGTAAATTTAAAAGAGGACCAACTGATCACCGACGAAAAAGGCATTTACACAAACGGCGGGGCCTATTCCTTCCTGAACCTGATGATTTTTCTGGTAGAGAAATATTACGACAGACAAACAGCTATCTATTGCTCCAAAATTTTCCAGATTGAGTTGGACAGGAACAGCCAATCTGCATTTGCCATATTCACCGGGCAAAAACTCCATGGGGATGCAATGGTAGAGCAAGCCCAGGTGTATATTGAAAGCCAGTTAAACGAAAAAATATCAGTGGAAGAGTTGTCGGCTAAGTTTTCTATCGGCAGGCGGAATTTTGACAGGAGGTTTATTAAAGCAACCGGCAATACCCCTATTGAATATGCGCAAAGGGTAAAAATAGAATCTGCAAAAAAAGCATTAGAGACCAGCCGCAAAACCGTTAACGAAGTAATGTATGAGGTGGGTTATTCGGATGTGAAGGCCTTCCGCGAGGTATTTCGCAAAATCACTGGTATTTCACCTCTGGAGTACAGAAGCAAATACAATAAGGACTCAGTTCAATAAAGCGCAATATTGCTGTGATAAGCAAAACAAAACACCGCGATATAACGATTATAAACAAGTTGGCGGCAAGACCGCAACCCTACCCTCGCAAAACCCAGGGCTAACAACCGCGCAGACTTCCGGCCAAGAACACCTTAAAATATCCAGAAAAAAAATTTTAAATAAATTTGCGTAGTTAAATAACTACATATATATTTGTAGTCAAATAACTACACGATGAATTTAAGACGAGATGTATTTCAAGCCATAGCCGACCCGACAAGAAGGGCTATACTGCTATTGGTTGCTTCGCAGGCCCTGACAGCAGGTGCAATTGCAGCAAACTTCGACACCGCCAGGCCCACTGTTTCAAAACACCTGCAAATACTCACCGAGTGCGAATTGCTTAAACAAGAGCAAAACGGCAGGGAAATTTACTATCACATCAATGCAAAAAACATGAAAACAGTAGCCGACTTTATCGAACCGTTCCGTAAAATGTGGGACGACCGGTTTAATACCTTAGAAGCCATAATGAAACAATACACAGCCAAAAAATAATAATGGATAAGCACTAATTTTCACGAATGAAGACGAATTACACGAATTAGAAAAATTCAATTCGTGTAATTCAAAAAAATTCGTGAGTATTCGTGTTACTAATAATTAATGAGCATGGAACTAAAAACAAAGATCAACGCCGAAGACGGCAAGCAGGATATAGTAATTACACGGGAATTTGACCTGCCTTTGGAATTGCTTTTTAAAGCGTTTGAAGAGCCAGAACTTGTTGCCCAATGGATGGGAACTAAAGTACTGAAACTGGAAAGTAAAAAGCATGGCAGCTACCAGTTTGAAACGAGTGATGCCCAGGGAAACAAATACGGATTCAGTGGGGTATTTCATGAATTTATACCGAACCGGAAGATCACCCGCACTTTTGAAATGGACAATGTACCGTTTGGCGTTCAGTTGGAGATAACAGAATTTGAAAAAGTGACTGATGACACCAGCAAGCTGACTATGCACGTGATCTACGAGTCGCCTGCGCAACGCGACCAATTGCTGAAGCTGCCCTTTGCCAGGGGCTTAAACATGGCGCATAACCGACTTGAGGAACTATTAAAAACCTTAAAATAATTAAAAAAATGGAAAAGAGAAAGCTAATTTGGTATTGGATAATTACAGGAATATTATCCTTTTGTATTTTTTCGGGTGGATTGGCTCAGGCGCTTCAACTGAAACAAACGATAGATGGTTTTAAACCGCTGGGCTACCCCACTTATTTTATTTCGCTGATAGGTATTTGGAAAATGCTTGGCATAATAGCCATATTGATCCCGGGATTTAAATTGCTTAAGGAATGGGCATATGCAGGCATATTTTTCACCATGACCGGCGCGGTGATCTCGCACATTGCCAGCAATGACATCAAAGCGCAAATAATTGCCCCGATTTTATTTTCCGTGTTTACGGTGTTATCGTGGTATTTGAGGCCTGCGGATAGAAAAATTATTTCGGTTAGTTAACAAATAAATATTTTAGTATGGCAAGGATAAAATGGCGCGGAGGCGAAATTGCAGGTCACTTGGACATTTTAGTTACAGATAATGAAGACGAGTTTGAAGGTGAGATAGAAAAATGGCAAGAAGTATTAATTCATGGCGACCCTCAAGGACTGAGGTCTTTTGCCAAACTATTAATGAAAATTGCCAACTTAAATCAAGAGGATCAAACGAACCTGCCGATTGGAGCACGGGAACATTACCATTTACGACCGAACCTGGAATTAGGTAAAAGTTCAGTACAGGCGATTGTAGGCAGAATCGATGCTAAGGGGACCGGTCTTTTTTATGATCGATACGTTGCAAAAGACGTCGCGAAAACATAAATCCAAAGGTATTATAACAATAAAAGCAGTTTAGTAATTATTAAAAACAAACAACAATCATGGCAAGCGTAGCAATTTATTTAAACTTTCAGGGTAATGCAGAAGAAGCATTTAACCATTACAAAAAAGTATTCGGGGGCGAATTTTCAACAGTGATGCGATTTAAAGACGCACCGCCGCAGCCAGGTGCGCCGGCACTTTCCGAAGAGGATCAAAACAAAATAGCGCATATGGCCCTGCCGATACTTGGCGGCATACAAATAATGGGCACCGATATGCTGGAAAGTATGGGGCATAAATTGGTAGAAGGCAACAATTTTACCATTTGCCTTAGCCCCGACACCAAAGAAGAAGCTGACGCAATGTATGCGCTGCTATCGGAAGGTGGAGCAGACGGCGTAGCGCCGCACGACGAATTTTGGGGATACTGGGGCACCTGCAAAGACCGTTTTGGCATCCGCTGGATGTTCAACATTATTAAACAGTGGTAGTGTTAAGTCAATAGTCTTTAGTTCTAAGTCTTAAGTCGATTTTGCGATTTTCTGACTTAGAACTAAAGACATAAGCGTCAATTTATAATTGGCGCGACAAGGGTAGAAATTCAACTTTTTTACATAAAAGATAAATTCGGGGATTGCCGGAGATAATTCCGGCAAGGGCGATACTAATTGTTAAATTTGAACATATCAATAAATGAGCACAATGAACCCTAAAGTTGACTGGTTTTTTAATAAAGACACGCAGTGGCAGGAAGAATACATGAAATTGCGAATGATCGCACTCGACTGCGGGCTTACCGAAGAATTAAAGTGGGGCTGTCCCTGCTACTCCCTTAACAAGCAAAACATCGTTTTAATACACGGCTTTAAACAATATTGCGCGTTCCTGTTTTTCAAAGGCGCACTGTTAAATGACACAAACGGGATCCTGATCCGGCAAACCAAGGATGTGCAATCGGCGCGGCAGGTACGGTTCGCCAATATGCTGGAAATAGTGGAACTGGAGCCGATTGTTAAGGCTTATATTTATGAAGCCATTGAAGTGGAAAAAGCCGGGTTGAAAGTGGTGCTCAAAACGACGGCGGAGTATGACGTCCCCGTTGAATTTCAAAGTAAACTGGATCATATACCTGCCCTGAAAACTGCGTTTGAGGCGTTAACACCGGGAAGGCAACGGGGATACCTGTATTATTTTTCTCAACCCAAAACATCAAAAACCCGCGAGGCCCGGGTTGAAAAATATATCCCGCAAATTTTGGATGGCAAGGGGGTGGATGATTAGTGAATGTGGTGAGAAAGTAAATTGATTAACCTTTAAGGTCCCTTTTATTGAGGGTAACCAAAGTAAAATGAAAAATATAGCCAAAACAATTATTGATTCAACAAATGGACAATTAAAAATATCCGATCAATTCATTGTTTCAAAAAACTCCACGTCTGATGACCTTTTCGGCCACTATAAATCAAGTGATATAGAGGTATGGGATGTTAATAACGGCTTCATACATTACACGATAATGGATGTTAAATTACAGGAGAAGTATTTTTTTTTCTCTTTTTGTTTTTTTCGCGATAGGTTTGACAGCCTTAGATTTGGTTTTAAAAATCAACCTGGAATGCTTTCGTGGGACGATTGGAGCGAGGCAAAAGAAATCCAAAATAAAGTTGAACATGATCATTGGCTCAACAGCGAAATAGGACCTGGCAGAATATTTCAATGGGGTAAAATAGACGCCTATTATGATCCAAAAGGTGGTGGGTCTGGTATTCTCTTAAGATATAGTTAGACTATTGCTTTTTCCCGCTTTGCAAAGTACCTGCAGTTGGTACATTATTTTTCTTTGATGTTAAAATGCGCAATGATCTCATCGATTGAATAGGTTTCCGTTTCTCCGGCTTCGTACTCCCTGTCGCGCTCCAATATTTCCTTTTGCTGAGCTTCGGATAAAACAATAGTTTCATCTTCCCGGCTATAGTCGTACTTCATATTATCCAGAAATGCCAGTAAAGCCTGTTCTTCCTGTGGGTTATGGGAGTTAACTACGATGGTCATATCACAAATTTAAGAAATTTTAAAAGAAATTGGAAAAGCTTTCCGCCGCCGCCGCGAGATACCTCGCTGGGACGAAAATTTTCCCGCCACAAATCATCTCTCTTTCGTAAATTAGCTTTGCGGTAAAAACCAAAATGAAATATAAATGATGGAAAATTCATTTAAAATAACAATACACATGGTTTCAAGTCTTGACGGCTATATTGCCAAAAAAGACAATAGCATTTCGTGGTTTGAGACGTCTGACAATTACGAAAAAGGAGTCACTGTTGCTGAACAGGATGTGGCGGAATTTCTTAAAACAATAGATTGCTATGTAATGGGTTCCCGGACTTACGAACACGCCCTGGAACTTTCAAAATCTTACGGCTGGGCTTATGGAGACACGCCCACTATTGTATTAACGCACAGAAACCTGCCTGTTGACAGGCCGAACATCGCAATTTATTCGGGCGACCTGAATAAACTCGTAAACGAACGGCTAAAACCGAACTATAACAATGTTTGGCTTGTGGGCGGCGCTAAGCTGGCTAAAGATTTCATTCGTTCAGGCTTGGCGGACGAAATAAGGCAGTCAATTCTGCCGGTTATGTTGGGTGATGGTTTGCTTTTTTTCGACCAGATAGGACAAGAACAGTCACTGCACCTGAAAGACGTTACAGCTTACAAAAACGGCATGGTGGAACTATTGTATGAAATAAAAAAATAATGGGAAATGTTCCACATGCCGGAGGCAGAAACTATTTGAAATTTTCTAAAATCCTTAACATAATAGAATGAACCCTAAAGTAGATGATTTTTTTATTAAAGCCGAAAAATGGCAGGAAGAATTGGAGAAATTAAGGATGATCTGCCTCGATTGCGGGCTTACCGAAGAATTGAAGTGGGATCAGCCTTGTTACACCTTTCAGCAAAGGAATATCGTCATAATAGGTGAATTGAAAGAAAGCTGTGCGCTTAGTTTTTTTAAAGGCGCCCTGTTAGAAGACGCTAATGGTATCCTGTTAAAACCCGGGGAACACACACAATCAGGGCGCTGGATTAAGTTCACCTCCGTGCGGGAAATAGCGGAGATGGAACCCACCCTGAAAGCCTATATTTATGAAGCTATTGAAGTGGAAAAAGCTGGTTTGAACGTGATTCTTAAAACGACCGCAGACTATATAATTCCTGAAGAATTTCAACATAAATTAGATGCCATCCCCGCCTTGAAAACTGCCTTTAATGCATTAACGCCGGGGAGGCAACGGGCCTACCTGCTTTATTTTTCGGCACCCAAACAATCCAAAACCCGGGAATCACGGGTTGAAAAATATATACCGCAAATTCTCAGCGGAAAGGGATTAAATGATGAGTACAGGGCAACATTTTAAATTACATACAGGGAAAAGACCCGGCATTTGCCTTTTCCATCTCAATCTCCAGTAGGTTTAATCCAAACTTTCCCTTAAACAAAGAGTCAGTTTTTAAGAATGTAGTAACTTGTTTTGATTTGGTTAACAGACCTTTAGCTTGATCATAATATTTTTCATTTTGCGTTGCACGATATAAACTCAATAACGAATATGATCGCCCCGCCAATCCGCAACACAGGTCGGCGGCCATGCTATCATTATTATAAACATCAATCGCTATTTTTTCAGCAATATCAATGTATTCGGCTTTTTTAAAGATATCTGCCGCAAGTGTGAACAATTCAAGAAACCCGGCGCCGCCATTGCACCATCCGGGCATATAATAGAAGTATCTTGTATTTATTTTATTTTTCCAGATGACCGGGCCGTTGTGGTCCTCGCGCACGTCGTATAACTCCATGATTTTGTTTTCGAGCCATGCAGGAACTGGTATATCAGCAGCCTGGTGCCATCTTAAAGCTGCGTATATCAGCCCGGCCCAGCCATGCGCTATCCCGGTAAATTTTACGGAATAATCTTCGCTTATAGCAGTTGACAGCTTATCATGCCATATGATATCCATCAGGCTGTTGCCATAATTTATAACTGCAGTTTTATCGAAATTAAAAAAAGCCGGGAGCGACTCAATAATTGACGCAAGCGCGAGAAGAATACTTGACTTTCCCATCGTCATGTCCATATTTGAACTTTCAAGCTTTGAAATTTCTACTATCTTTCCGATGCTATGAACGGCTGTACCCGCATCACCAATTGATGAACTGATCAAAGCTTGTACAAAGTGCAGGCCTGGTTCGTGGTTAAAAACCGAAACTTCTTCAAGGTCCTTCGCTTCAAATCCAAGTTCTTTGTTTGTATAAGCATTTTCTTCGGCGGTCATCTCTTTTGTACGATTGCACCAGATATCAGCCAGGGAGATAAGTTCCGGGTTTGCAGTCTGCAAAGCCATGCGGTACAGGAAATAAGCAATTCCGGCGCCGCCGTTAAATATTGAACACGAAGGCCCCTTGCTGAAATACTCCCTGATCGTTTTTTCAGTACTTATTGCACCGATCAGATCGTCGGTGTGATCATACAATAAAAGGTTATCCAGAACATACTCCCGCTTCAAAATACTCGGGAATCCGGAAGATTGAAGCAAATCAAAATCAGCAATAATTTCATCAAGACAGGCATATCTCAGTTTGGGATCTTTTTGCAAACATCTTACCAGTATTTTTTCCAGTTCGTCAAAAGCCGGCACCCCCTGTTCTTTAAATGACCTTACGGGTTCTTCTGCCAACTGGCGCCGCATCACTTCGCCTTCAAACGAAAAATTAATATAATGTTTACCCGTATATAAATAGTAAATTAAAGCAGCTATACTGTATTGCTCACAATATAAGTTCCATTGCGGAACACCTCGGCCATTATACATTGTGATAACTTCAGGCGGAGAAAAATAATCGGCTCCGGGAATCAAATGCGTTTTATTTTCAATGAAACCTGATAAACCAAAATCGATAATGCAGATCTTTCCCTGTGGGTTCAGAAGAAGGTTTCTTGGATTAATGTCGATGTGGTAAACACCTTCCTGGTGCAACTGGTTATATGCAATAACGATATTCTTCATTATCTGCACAAGCTCTTTAAACTGCGACTTGGTGCGCAGCCGCTCAACATGCTCCAATATTGGTATATGCTCAATTTTTTCGAGCATCAGGTACGGATAACCGTTATGCTCCGATTGTTTAATAAGCCTGGGGTTAACCGTATTTGAAAGCCTGTTTAAAATAGCGGCCTCATTGTCAAAATTGAACTTTATTTTCTTTTGCTCCGGTTTGTCAATACCAATTTTTATGATGACATATTTATCATCTTCATTGTCCGCAAAAGCTTCATATACTTCCGTATCCTCAATCTTCTGAATATTTTTAGTAATGGTATACCCTTCAAATAATTCGCCTGCTTTAAATATATTTTCGGTTGCGTCGTCCCACTGAAATACCAGCAGTTCGTTCTTTACCAGCTCAATGATAAAAGGGTGCGCATCTTCCAGCATTTGCATGGGGTCTTCCTTCACGATAGTGGCATAACTCATTATGGCATCCACTACTGTAGACGGCTTCTCGAACTTTTTGAGGAACATTGCCATATCCTTGGAAATGATCTTGCTCCTGTGCCTCGATTTAACTTTGTTAAGCACGTAGTCATCCATTTCATAGTCAAGGTCCTTAAACTCGGGCAAGTCGTTAATTTCCCTGACGGGGATTAGCTCCACCCCTTCTGCTAACCGTACTTTCTCCAGTATATTCATAGGGGGTATGTTTTTTTAGTTTGATGTGTAGCAAAAAGTTGCTGATCGGGCTCCCAGGTTTCTATTTTAAATCCCCTTGACCGTACATGTTGTAAGGCATATTGCCAGGGTTCGTCCACCAGCATTTTTTTTCCTTCAATAATGCCTGATGCCAGCTCTTTAGTTATCCAAACCCGCCAGCTAACGGGGGCTTTTTTACGGGACGGCGGGTCAATACCCCATGAAAGCATCAATGTATCAAACAATGGCGCCGAGAATGGAACGCCCTGCGCAGAGAAATTACTCGTACGATGATGGATCTTTTCCGCTGTACTTTTCAATTCGTTAAAATTATCAAAATACACCACGAGCTTGTCTGGCCGCAGTATGCCGTGATAATTGCTGCCCGTTTTAAAACAGTAAACCTTAGCCTCCGTGAGTACTTTTATCACCTCAGCAAATACAGGAAAATAATCATCAATATGAGGGCTTATATAGAGCTTAAAGGTGCATGAATCAGGGTTTATGCCCCGGACGGTCGTTTTTTTTGGCTTCCAGCTGAGCCAGTAACCTGTATCGTCGCCTGCCGATTCAGGTATCCAATAAACCTCTAATAGTTTGGCGGCATCAGCATAATGGCTGTTAACCGGAAAAATGGAATGATGATCCCATCGCGCGGAGCGCTGGCCTAACGGGATAGGTATTGTATTGTACGAGTAAAGCTTTTGGTACAGCTTGTTAACGTCCGTCACGGGCAAAAGAGTACCGTATTTTATACCATTTAAGGAAAGGTTGATAATTTTGTTTGATGTCTCCAAATCTGTCAAATGCTATAAACCCGTGGTGATTTGTTAAAGTTTATAAGAGGCAACCGTTTAACAAAAGAATTGCCTCTTATAGATATATTACTCCTGTTATTATTTTTTTGCTAATTCTGTGCGCCGTGTTTCCACTTCTTTTAACGCGTCAGCAAGTTTTTCTTTGAGCGTATTTAAAGTTTCGATGTCTGTAACGCCGGAAATTTCATTTTCAACATATTCCGTAGTAAAAACAGGGTCGGTATATGATACCGTGCACGGATTGGTCGTTGTACAGGCTGTTGGCGTATAATGATATGAGGTTGTACAAGTGCCGGGCGAAATAATGGGGCTGTAGCCTTGACACAAGGTGTGAATGTGGCAGGTTACAGGCGAGAATCCGCAGGGGGTAAACCCGAGGCAGGGATTAGTAAAGTGAACACAAGTCCATACAGTTGTAGTCGGATGGACACCACCTGCTTTAGTCTGCTGGATGTTGGTGTTGCAGGTACAAGCTGTACCGGCTGGTTCTGCGGCTCCCTTTTCGGGGATCGAGATTGTGAGGTCTTTTGATTTAAAGTTTGCCATGATGTTTGTTTTTTAATAATAGGTTTAAGAATGCGACAGGGTATTCTGTGAAGAAACTTTCATATTAAGTGATCGGTTAGGAACGAAGCATATTTGTTCGCTTGTTGTAGCTTATTTATATGCCACTCAAAATTAATTGATAATTAATTTTCAGGGAAGGGACTAATTCCCTTAGTCCGGTAATAGTCCATTAGTACCTGGTTGTTATTTAATCTCCAGGCCCGGTAATACCTATGTTATTGGGCTATAAACAACCAATGCGCTTAAATATTGAACCGGGCGACCAACGACAATATGCATGCTGTTTATTTTATTAAAAGGCAACAATTATTTTATGTCTCCGGGGCAGCGGCATGGAAAATTCGCAGGAGGCTATTGCTTAATAAGTAAAACACCTCCTGCAAATATACCACGGTGATTATTTTGTTTTCGAAAGTTGATCGTTCACTTCTTTCAACGCACCTGCAAGCTTCTCCTTAAGGGCGTTTAAAGTATCAATATCCGTAACCTCAGCAATGTTGTGCTCGGGCAAATTGGAAATTGTGCATGCAGTTGGCGTACAATTATGAACAGTAGTTAAAGTGGTGCCAGTGTAACTTAAATGGCTACAACCGAAACAGGTGAAATTGTAGCAGGAATACCCTAAGCAATGCGGTGTGGGCGTACAATGAATCGGTGTGGGTGTACAATGCCATATGGTGGTCGTTGGGTGAATGGTGCCCGCATTGGTCTGCTGAATGTTGGTGTTACAAGTACAAGCTGTGCCCGCAGGTTCTGCAGGCCCCTTTTCGGCGATGGAGATCGTAAGGTCTTTTGATTTAAAGTTTGCCATGATGTTTTTTTTAATAGTAGGTTTAAGAATACGAGAGGATGTTCTGTAGTGAAAATTTCATTTTAAGTGATCGGTTAGGAACGAAGCATGTTTGTTCGCTTATGGTTGTTCACCTACATGCTGCTCAAAATTAGCCGATAATTAATTTAAAGGAAACGGACTAATGGCTTTAGTCCGGTAATGGTCCATTAGTGCACAGCTGATACTTTGTCTATTATTTCGGTGACATCATTAATTATTTTAGGGTAATGCTGTGGTTGCATGTGAATGGCAGAACTCAACTTCTTTAGCGAATTTGCCTTTAATGCTGCGCCGTCGAAGCTTATAAAATGCTTTTCTGCGTATGAAAAATAGCCTCTGTTTGAAGTGACATTTATTAAATCCTTTTTATACAATTCGCACAAAAGGAATGCTAAATGCCCTTTTCTTTCAAAATCCCATTTTACCATAACATGCTCTGATTGCGTTTTAAGAAATAAATCAAAAAAAGATGTTTTGTTTTTTATTAGTTTTCTTCTGCCAAGTTGATATACAAGCTCCTCTAACCGCCCTTTTCCGGTCCACAATATTTTGCTTTTAGATACTTCGACCGGATGACTTATTGTTTTTAAGTCACTGCCATAACCGGCGTTAATTGAGCTAAAAGCGTGTGCATCTATTAGTTTTTTGAAAACATTAAAATCATACCCCATCAAATTGCAGGTGGTAAAAGTATGCCTTTTAATTTCCTTAAGTATCAGCGGGTATTCTATGGGTTTGTTTTTAAGAAAATCAATAAAGATCATGAAAACCAAATCAGCAAATAGCGACTCTATTTTTTGACGCTTTTCGTGCCCGGGCATGCTGATATTATTATTAACACTAATAACCACGCTTGATGAAATGACACCAATATCCAATGCCTGGCACGGATTATCTTTCAACTGCTGTATTAGTTTCTCAATAACGTTCAATAATTGACACTGCTCAAGCATCGCCAATAAATCATACTTGTTTACCAGGGTAAATTCATCATCAAGATATTCAGGCAGCGATTTCATAGTTGTTTACAAAGCAGGCAGATCTAACTTTTACTTATATCCCATCAATCTTCAACATTTTCGGAACACACCTTTTAAAGAAGCAGCGCCCCAAAAATCGTGGAGGATCCATTTGTGAACCGGTTATAAATTACATTTAACAGCAGCGTGTCAGGCAGCCAAAACGTTACTCATTTTAGAATATATAAACACTTTACTAATAATTTGCCCCCCGAAAAACATCCATACAAAAATTCCTTAAATAAAATTTGAATACAAAAGCAAAGCGGGAATGTGGTATTTTCATGCGACAAAGAATTAGGTATCCAAATATAATGAATAAATATTACTCCAAATATTAATTCATTATATTTTATAATACTATTTACCCGGCCAATCTTAGAATCGACCAAAAAAAGATAACCTTACTTCTACTTTAAATTGCAGTTATAAGTAAAACCTGACTTTAATTCAATTAAATGTTTGTTAATCGCTTTATATCTTCAAAAAAACGGTTTGATTTTAGCGCTGTCAGGCCCCTATTAAATCACAAGTCGCCAGACGAACCTATATGAGTTTTTTAGTTTTGGAATTTGGGCAGTAAATGCCCATCAAGCGATATTTCGATGGTATTATTTCAACAAATGATAACTTTCAGGCGGACCTAAATAGCATGGCTTCTCCCCTCCTGCGTTGATCACTATTTTTTGAAGTACGACGCCTGGGTCAACCATCCAATATTTTAAAACGTGCCGGCCGGGTTTGTTCAAATGATGCCTGGATACCAGTATTTTAATATTATTGCTGACATCTTTATTCCATGCGGCTTCAGACTTATCCTCATTAATATTAATTATCTGCGGTAATTCATTGTCGAAAGAAATAGCATAACGAAGGCCTTTTGAATTGGTAAAATCTATAGTGGGCGAAATATAAGCCTCAATACTCATCGTCCCGGTATCAATTAAATTTACATCATACTCCAGGCATGGACTGCTATTCCCGGGGATCTGGCTTTTAACGGTTACCGGGGATGGCATTACCCCCGAAAGAGTGCGGCCATAATCGGGGATAATCATCCATTTAGCGGAGGTTCCGTTGATGGCTTTGGTGTAATGTGCAGCTTCAATACTTACATAGCCATTGTTTTCATTAAATCCTGTGGTATTTAAAGGCAATATGTTATTGATGGTCGCTTCTACAGTTACCTTATCGCCATTTGCAGCAACAATGGTAACCGGTACGCTACTTACCCCTTTTGGAGCAATTTTCCAGTCTATATTTACCCAGATCCGTTGTTCTGTGGTCACATTGCCGTTTTTTGGTTCGATCATCACATACGGCGGCAAAGTTCCGACAGAAAAGTTAAATGCGCCTTGTCCCCGGTTAAATACATCGATATAATGCCCTGGTTGTCCTGGATAAAATCCCGGTAAAACGGCTTTTGATTTTTCGTCCGGCCACCAGGGCGCCGAGCCTTCAATTGCTATGCCCATTTGAGGCGTCTTTGCAGGATCAACATAAATTACGTCCGGCATCTTATCCACCGGTGGTTGCTGCCAATAGGTATAACCGATATGAGTTTGGTCCATCATATGGTCCCACTTTCCATTCGACATTACTTTATTATAATATTGCGAAATTTCAGCGTCCTTTTTAAATAGGTCCTTTACACTGTCGGCCATTATGTTTGCAGCAGCTCTGCCCTGGGCCGCATATAGTTTATTTTTTGCAGCGCAATGATACAATTCATTCAGGTTAGCACATGCTTCAACAGGATGCAATACCAATTGGTAATAAGCATCTTTATATCGCTGCAGTATCTTTTTATATAAAGCCTGTGCTTCATTTTTTAACTTGTTATAATCATTAACTACATTTTCAAATTCACGGTAATTAATCAGGCTATACGTATTTTGATCAAGCAGTTCAGGTTTGCGCCTGCCATTATATTTTGTGTAGAGGGTTAAAATATCAGCTATTTCGTTCGCATTCCGTTTGCCAAATTGTTGCGTGGCCCACAGACGCGTGTATTCGTCAAGCCGTTTTGCGGGCCATTTATCAGGCGCCCATGCGTAATCCAAAAAAAAGCTAATCGGAAATTCCATAGGTTTCAGGTCGCCGACATTTACTATCCATACCTGTTTGGCATTATATTCATAGGCAAGATGCATCTGCTCCCATGTTTTGCTGATAGGATTGGTATTTAACCATTTGTAATTACGCGGACCTCCCACATAATCAAAATGGTAGTAGATGCCATAACCACCGGCCCTCGGCTTTTCATTCAGCTTTGGCAGCTTGCGGATATTTCCCCAGTTATCGTCGCACAACAGCAGGGTAACATCATCAGGTACCCGCATCCCTTTGTCGTAATAATCCTGAACTTCCTTGTATAAAGCCCACATCTGCGGCGTTTTTGAAGCGTCTTTGCCCGTAACATCGGCAATGATCTTCCGCTGATCGTCAACTATTTTTTCCAGGAGGGCAATGTTGCTGCCTTCCGTCATGGGCATATCGCCGTCGCCGCGCATGCCAACAGTAACGATGGTTTCCTTATTGCCCATATTTTCGATACCCTTCTTCCAAAAATCCCGCAGTACTTCGCCATTGGTTTCGTAGTTCCAGGCGCCTTTTCCATAACGCTTCCACTCCTGCTGCGCCCGATCCATGGGTTCATGGTGCGATGTGCCCATTACAATGCCGTATTCATCCGCCAGTACCGGGTCCAACTTATCATCATCATTAAAAGCATTTCCCCACATGGCAGGCCACAGGTAATTCCCCTTAAGCCGCAGGATCAGTCCGAACATTTTTTCGTACACCAAATGGTTTACGCCACCGAATTTTTCTTTGGCCCAGCCTGAAAAACAGGGCGCTTCGTCATTTATAAAAATGCCGCGGTATTTTACAGCCGGGCCGCCATCTATGTATTTACCCGGTATCGCATACAGGTTTTTATGCACTGCAACCGGCACGTCGGCCCACCAATACCATGGGGATACACCTATCTGTGCTGAAAGATCATATACGCCATAAATAGTCCCCCTTTTATCGCTGCCCGCTATTACCAGCGCCTGCCCGATGCCGGGCAAAGGGTTTTTAATCACCTGTGTGATATGCGCTTCCCATTTGCCTTTAATAGCGCTTACATTAAGTTTTTTTTGTTGGATGAGTTGATCTATTAGCGGGTTTTTCCCGATAGTGCCAATTAGTATAACTGTCTTTAAATTTGAGATTTTACCACTTAAAAGATGAGGAGAAGTTTTTGTTACCGATGTGATATCCGTTTGAAGGCTTTTTACAGCCCGCATCACGCCCGGATATTCTTCTTCTCCGGTGTAAATCGACGCAACTTTACCATTTGCACAAAGCGGGAAGTATCCGTCTCCGTTCTTATATGATATGTACAATTTATCCCCCGGCGCCTGTGCATGTCCCTTATAAGGCAGTACAAGTGCTGCAGATAAAACAACAATAACCAAAACGAGATACTTTTTCATAAACTCAAAAGTTAATAAACTTGCGCATTATTATTTAAAAATCAACCACTTCCCGCCAGGCCTTTTTGGGTTGAAGTTTTTGATCGAACAATAAGGGATAATTTTTTCGCCCCTGAACGGGATAGTTATCGAGCCAGGTGTTTCGGTCGGAAATATTCCAGAAGGTAACGCCCGTTATTACCTCCCTGTATTGACGGAATATTTTAAATACCTCAGCATATTTTTCTGTTTGTTTTTTCTCCAGATCAGGTGTATAGTCATCTTTCTCTCCCGGTCGCAGGGCACGCCTGTTTTTTTCCCATGGATATATGGAGATATCCAATTCCGTCACCTGCACTTTCAATCCAAGGGAGGCAAGCCTTTTTATCGTTGCAACCAGTTCTTTTTGTTCAGGCTCGTAAACCGACCAGTGAGCCTGGATCCCCACCGCATTGATGGGCACACCGGCATCAACCAGTTGTTTTAGCAGGCGATAAACCCGCTCGCGTTTTTCGGGGCGCTCGGTATTATAATCATTATAAAACAATACGGCGTTGGGGTCAGCTTCATGTGCATATTCAAATGCTTTGGTTATAAAATCGTCACCACAGATCTGGTACCACAATGAATTCCGTAAAAACTTAGTACTGTCATCATCAATTGCTTCGTTTACAACATCCCAGGCATATATCTTTCCTTTGTACCTGTTTACCACTGCTGTAATATGATCCTTTAATCTTTTCAGCAATACGTCTTTGGTAACGAGGTTGCCCACACTATCCCTAAATAACCATTTTGGTGTTTGCTCGTGCCAGCAAAGGTTATGCCCCCTAACCTTTAACCCATGTACCTGCGCAAATGCAACTATAGAATCAGCATCTTTCCAGTTATAGCGGTTTTCTTCCGGGTGGATCGGGCCCATCTTCATCGCATTCTCCGGTGTAAGGCTGTTAAACTGACCTAATATAAGGGAAACCTCTCCGGGATTTTTAAGATCGGCGGCCGAAACAGCCACACCCATTGGGAAGTAGTTTTTATAATAATCCTTTAGCCCTGCGGATTGAACTTGCTGGGCTTTTAGCTGCGATACGGTATACAACATGGCTATAATAAAACACACGCGCCTTTTTATCATAAAAATTATGTCTTGAAAATGTTAACCGGTTAATAATGGCTCAAAATTACACAACTCTATCACGCCAAAAGCGCCATGAAATTAAGCAATCGATTACAAACATAAGTTAAAATACGCAGAATATATTGTAAAAAACAGGATACAAGCAGCCGTTTATGAATTAATTTAAACGTAAAAAAACTCCACTTCGGTGAGCTATACTTTTTACTTCTACATCATAGTTACAATTAAATTAATAAAAAACATCATATTTTGCCAATTTAGCATCATTTAATCCAATTAACTAAGAGAATCACTACACTCCCGGGATTTCAATTAATAATCAGGAAAAAAATAAAAAAATCTTTGCAATCGATTGCATTTTTAATTTTTCTTTTTACTTTTATTCCCAGCTAATACCAATTATACATTTCTTGAAATACCGGGCCTGATGAGCTGCATTGCCATACGCTTAATACTGCTGCCCGCATATCTTTTTGAGGAATGACGGAGGACATAGTTAATGAACAACCAATTCCATTTTAAAATAAAAATCAATTAAACCAAAGCAACACAGATTATGAGGAAAATTCAACTCAACAACCGCGACGGCAGACCGCTGCCCATTTATGAACAATTAAACCAAATGCCGGGATTATTACCCAAGGCATAATATCTTTTCATACAAACTATTACACTGAATTAATTATGAAAAAACTTAAACTTATTAAATGCTGGAAAACCTTGCTTCTACTAACAGTAATGAGCTTGTTTTCAGGACCGCTCTTTGCCCAAAACCCTACTATCAGCGGTCGGGTGGCTGATGACAAAGGGCAGGCGCTCATCGGCGCCACGGTTAAATTAAAAAACGCCCAGGGCGCCACAACTACAGATATTAATGGCAATTTTTCGCTCCAGCTGCCACCGGAGGTAAATACCATTACCATATCCTATCTGGGTTATTTTACCAAAGACATCAGCGTTAAACCAACCAGCAGGAACATGCTGATCACCCTAACCGCTAATCCGGCCAACCTTAATGAAGTGGTGGTAGTTGGTTACGGCTCGCAAAAAAAGAGGGATGTTACCGGCGCTATGTCAACAGTAAGCGGTGCGGCATTGGAGGAAGTGCCTTCGACCAACTTTGTTGACCAATTGAAAGGACGCACCGCCGGTGTTGATATTGTAAGCAACGGCGCTGGCCTGGGCAGTCCTGATCAGATCAGGATCAGGGGCAGCCGGTCACTGGCAACCACTTCAGGCAATCTTAATAACCTGGAGCAACCGCTGATTGTGGTGGATGGGATCCCTTTTGGAGGCAACTTTAATGACCTTGACCAGGATAATGTTCAAAGTATTGACATTTTGAAGGATGCGTCGTCGACAGCCATTTATGGTTCCCGCGGATCCAACGGGGTTATATTGGTAACCACCAAACGCGGTACAAAGGGCAAATCGACCGTAAGCTATAACATGTATTATGGCAACTCCAATATTTTAGGTGAACTGAAGGTATTTAACGGGCCCGAGTACGCGCAATTTAAAGCATATTCAGGACAACTGAATACTGTAAACCCCGGGACTGTTGCTTATCCACTTACCCCTGCTGAATTGGCGGGCGTAGCTAACGGCACGTCTACCGACTGGCAGAAATTAATATACCGGACGGGGCATAACCTTAACCAAAACATCACACTTTCAGGCGGGGATGATAAAACCCAATACGGAATGGCGGCAGGCTACCTGTACCAAACTGCAACGGTGCCCAATCAAAATTTCACCAGGTATTCGCTGCGCACCACTATTGACCATAAAATAAACGATATTTTCAAGGTAGGCATCAATAGCTTAACCACCTTAAGTTATAATAACAATCCCGGCGGCACGGGTATTACCAGCGGACTTTTACGGTTAAGCCCCTTAACTGCACCGTACAATGCAGACGGCTCGCTGAACCTGCTTCCACAAGCCGGCTCAACCGACGCGTCAACGGTTAACCCACTGACGCTGAAAACCGATCCCACCGCTATTTATTCAAACACCCGTGAGTTGCGGACATTTAATAGTTTATACGGCGAGGTAAATATCCTGAAGGATTTAAAATACCGCATCAACGTTGGCCTGGATTTTACACAGATGAACGGCGGTAACTATACCGGTCCTGATACCTATGCCAACAGCAATATTACCTCGCTTGGCCAGGCAACCACCCAGGTTACCAACCTGGAATCGTACACGTATACCATTGAAAACCTGTTAACCTACGATCACACCTTTGCCAAAAAGCATCATATTAATTTTACTGCGCTATTCAGCACGCAGAAAGATCATAACCAGCAATCGCAATTTAGCGGCCTGGGTTTACCTGCGGATTATATACAGAATACAAACCTGGCCCTTGCTGGCAGTATCAGCGCTACGCCAACAGGTAATTATTTTAACGAACGCGGCTTAATATCCGAAATGGCCCGTGTAAATTATGATTATGACGGCCGTTACCTGGTAACCGTTACTGCCCGCCGCGACGGGGCATCAGTATTGGCGCCGGGCCATCAATACCTGTCGTATCCGGCTGCAGCATTGGGATGGAACATCATGAATGAGCAATGGATGAAAAATATTACCACCATTGACAACCTAAAACTCAGAGCCAGTTATGGTGTTACCGGTAACCAGGGCAGCAACCCTTACCAAACACTTGGCGCCTTGTCTGCAAATTATTATAATTTCGGCACCACTGCAGGCGGGCAGTCTGCTGCTTATGTTGTTTCTACGCTTGCCAACCCCGATTTAACCTGGCAGTCGACTGCCGAATTAAACCTTGGTTTAGATTTTGGTATTTTACATGACCGCATAACCGGCACGATTGATGTTTACAATCAAAATACCAAAAACATCATTGTAAATAACATTTTGCCACCAAGTAACGGTGCAACAAGCCAGATCTCCAACCTGGGTAAAACGAATGATAAAGGGCTTGAATTCAGCGTACATTCGATTAATATTGAAAGCAGGAATGGGTTTACCTGGACAACCGATTTCAATATATCATTTGACCGGAATAAGGTTACCTCCTTACCTAACGGAAGTTCGGCTGATATTCCCGACGGATGGTTCGTAGGCGCTCCTTCAACTGTAATTTATGATTACAAAAAGATTGGCATCTGGCAAACCGGCGATCCGGGCCTTACCGCTCAAACCTCACCTGTCCAGGTTCCGGGACAGATCAGGGTTGCCGACATCAACGGGGATGATAAGATAACACCTGCCGACGAACAGATCATCGGTAACTTTCAACCGCAGTACGTGGCAGGCTTAACCAACAGGTTCAACTACAAACGTTTCGACCTTTCGGTAGTAATGTATGCCCGCATGGGGATGATGGTTGAAGTGCCATACCTGGGTGCTGACGCAGGTAATGGAGGCTATTCGTTTTTTGAACAGGGCAGAAACAACCAGCTAAAGGTTGATTACTGGACGCCAACCAACCCAACCAATGCATTCCCAAAACCTGATGGCAGTGCATCTGCACCAATTTTCGGTTCTACCTTAGGGTATGTAAACGGCTCGTTTATTAAAGTGCGCAGTATTAACCTGGGCTATACTTTCGAACCAAAGTTACTTGCACGGGCAGGTATAAGTTCATTAAGAATTTATGTTACTGCCGAAAACCCTTTTATACTCTACTCGCCTTTTGTTAAGGATGGTTTTGGTCCTGATCCGGAAGGAAACGGCTATGGTGGCGGCGCACAGGCGCAGGGCTCAAGCTATTTAGGCGCACCCGGACGGCAAGTTAGCGTAAATGCCGATGACCCGTCGGTACGCAATTTTAATATTGGCTTGAGTGTAAAATTTTAACCGATTATAATTTAAGATTATGAAAATATACAATAAAATATCGACCATTTTTATAGCTGGAGCCTTTTTGATAAACGTAACCAGTTGTAAAAAACTATTGGAAGAAAATCCCAAATCCAATATCGTACCATCATTTTTAAGCACCCAGGCAGGCTTGGCGGATGGCATTGCGGGTGTTTATAACGATTTCCGCGGCAATTACGGCACCGAGGGCTTTGAGCTGACGCAGTATGCAGGTACTGATGAGAACTTTGCGGGCGTAAGCGCCCAAAGTAATGGCATGTTCAGCACTTACAATGGCATTAACGGCGGCACATTCAGCGGCGCATGGAATACCTGGTACCAGGATATCAACACCCTGAACGGGATATTAAAATTTGGACCAAATGCTGGCTTACCGGCAGCTACCCTGAACCTATACCTGGGGCAGGCTAAATTTTTGCGTGCTTATTGCTACTACTACCTGGTTACCACCTTCGGGGCAGTGCCTTTGCATACTACTTTTAATACCCAGGCATCATCTTCTGATACCCGTGCACCTATGGCTGACGTGTATAACCTGATTATCCAGGACCTTACCGACGCAAGCACCGAGCTCCCGGTTACCGTTACCGCTCCGTTTCTGGGGAAAACAGCTACACAGGCAACAGCACAATTTATGCTGGCCAAGGCCTATCTTACCCGGGGATGGTCCTCCGTAGCCCAATCGGGTGATTTTACGCAGGCGGCTACAATTGCCACCGCCCTCATCAATAACCAATCGACCTATGGAGTTGGTTTATGGCAGAATTATGCAGATGCCTTCAATATTGCCAATGATTATGGCAAAGAGGTGCTTTTGGTAAGCGATCATGACAACAACACTACTTATGGCGAATATGTATCAGGCGCCTCAGGCGGAGTAGCGCAAAATGTATTGCCCAACCTGTTCAGGTGGAATTATGTCACCATGACATCAGCTGCTTCGGATAATGAAGAGACCGTACCTGTTGTGCTTAACACAGGTGGTGGTGTTTCGATGATGTTCAGGGATGTTGCCAATGGCCGGCCATACAGCCGGGCCATGCCAAGCCCATACACCTTTAACCAGGCCTTTGCCGAAAGAGTAATGGATACCCGCTATAACAAAACTTTTCAAACTGCCTGGATAGCTAATACTACACCCACAGGCTCATCAAATACAGTAATCGGCTCGCCAAGTGTTACCACACCGCGCGGTACTTTAATTTGCGGTAAAGACACCGCGATATGGATGCCCGGTTATGAGGTAACCGATGCCGTAAGGGCTACTTTTAAAGGAGTTATTGTTACACCGAGCCAGTACAGTCCGGTTGTTTTCCCGACAACTAAAAAGTTTGACGACCCGACAAGGGTTGGACCAAATGACCCTTCAACAAGGCCACGTTGTTTAATCCGTTTTGCTGAAGCTTATTTTGTGGCAGCCGAAGCATATTTCAAATCAGGGGATCTTACTAACGCAGCAAAATACCTGAACGTGATCAGGGAACGGGCAGCTTATGATCCCTCAAAAAGTTCGGCGCAAAACGCATCTGACGCTTTGGCAATGGATGTTGCACCTTCACAGGTTACGCTTGACTTTCTGTTGGACGAGTATTCCCGCGAATTTTACAATGAGCCACGCAGGTGGAACGACCTGGTGCGTACACAGTCGTTGCTAAGGAGGGTTTCGATGTACAATCCGCAGGCTAACCAGTACATACAATCGTTCGATGTATTGCGGCCCGTTCCGCAGGACGAGATCAACGCGGTGCTGTCCGGGCCGGCAATGCCGCAAAACCCTGGTTATTAATGGTTGATTATATTGTCTGAATCAGAATTTACAGAATCAGAGAATTAACAGAATTTTATCAAATACCCATTTTGAAAATTCTTTAATTCTGTAAATTCTGATTCAGACAATT
>Ga0207076_1071_pt1 | contig 26668 bp, 24 predicted proteins | sample Alteio_BWMinHeat_62_FD_153568 | JGI IMG/M metagenome (GOLD analysis project Ga0207076, IMG submission 153568) | Enriched cells from forest soil in Barre Woods Harvard Forest LTER site, Petersham, Massachusetts, United States -... | ecosystem: Environmental > Terrestrial > Soil > Temperate forest >... | reverse complement strand
ATTTTAATGGAGCAATTTGATTTAAAGAATGCTAAAATTGCCATAGTAGGGTTGGGCTATGTGGGATTGCCGCTGGCAATTGAATTTGCCAAGAAATACAACGTTTCGGGATTTGATATCAACAAGAACAGGATAAGCGACTTACTAAAGGGGCGTGATTATACCAACGAAGCAAATATTGAAGATTTAAATGCTGTTTTGGCTAATGCCGACGGGAAGGGACTGCATTTTACGTCGTCAGTTGGGGACCTGAAAGCCTGCAACATTTTTATTATTACCGTACCTACGCCGGTTGATCATTTTAAATCGCCTGATCTGAAGCCTTTATTATATGCCTCCGAGCTGATAGGCGGGGTGCTGAAAAAAAATGATGTCGTAGTTTATGAATCAACCGTTTACCCGGGATGTACCGAAGAGGATTGTGTTCCCGTGCTTGAAAAGTATTCCGGGTTAAAATTTAATGTGGATTTTTTCTGCGGATATTCTCCGGAAAGAATTAATCCTGGCGATAAAGTAAACACGCTTACCAAAATAATGAAAGTGACATCTGGCTCAACGCCTGATGTAGCGGTATTTGTGGATGATTTATATCAAACCATAATTGAAGCGGGCACTTATAAAGCGCCAAGTATAAAAGTAGCTGAAGCTTCAAAAGCGATTGAGAATGCACAAAGGGATATCAATATTTCATTTGTAAATGAGCTGGCGTTGATTTTTGATTTGATTGGTATTGATACCAGCGATGTACTCGCGGCAGCCGGAACAAAATGGAACTTTTTGAAATATAAGCCAGGTTTGGTGGGCGGGCATTGTATCGGGGTGGATCCTTATTACCTGGCGCATAAAGCGGAGTCGCTGGGATATCAGCCCCAGGTTATTTTGTCGGGCAGGAGGGTAAATGATAATATGGGGGTCTTTGTCGCCAATAAAGTCATTAAACTAATGATAAAAAAGGGGCACAGCATTGCCGGATCGCGGGCACTTATTTTAGGCATCACTTTTAAGGAAAATTGCCCCGATATCCGTAACTCGCAGGTTATTGACATTTATAAAGAATTGGGGCAATTTGGGCTGAACGTTGATGTATATGATCCTTATGCTGATAGAACGGAAGTAAAAAAGCAATATGATATTGATTTAATAAACGATATTGAAAATATATATGATAATAAGATATTGTACGACGTAATAATATTGGCGGTCTCTCATGCCGGATTCAGGGATATCCACTTTAAAAGTATCAGTAACCCCAAAACCGTAATTTTTGATACTAAAGCTGTTTTGAATCGGGATATAGTTGACGGCAGGTTATAAATACCGGTTCAATTATTAACAGATAATAAAAACCAGGGGGTTAATATCAATTGTGAATCAACCTTTTTCAATTATTTTGTTAACCTATCGAATAAATGGGAAGGCTTTGTTAATTTAGCGCGATGGAAGAACAAAATGAAAATCAGCTGAATATTGAACTTTCTGAGGAGATTGCAGAAGGTATTTATTCAAACCTGGCTATTATTACGCATTCAAGTTCGGAATTTGTGCTTGATTTTATAAGGGTTATGCCTGGTGTGCCGAAAGCTAAAGTGAAATCAAGGGTAATTTTAACTCCCGAGCATGCGAAACGGCTATTAAAGGCGCTGGAAGATAACCTTGATAAATTTGAAACTGCACATGGCCGGATAAAAATTCAGCAGGATCCCTCAGGCTTCCCTATGAATTTTGGGGGTACAATGGGCCAGGCGTAGGTTAATACAGGCATTTCGCCTAAAGTATTTATTTCAACAAAACGTTCTATCGCAAATAGAATTTTTAATATAATTATAAACGCTTATATTTTTTTATTTTTTATAAATTAGCATGTTTTTGCAAAAATCGATAAAAAATATTTCGGCCCGGTATCTATGAACATAAATTTACGTTTAGCAATCTTGTCGGCGATTAAAGCAGGTGAGGAGATACTAAAAGTCTATAATGAAGAGGAAACAGAGGTTGAATTTAAACCGGATAATAGCCCTTTGACGAAGGCTGACAAGAATGCCCACCTGGCAATAGTAGAGGGGTTAAGAAAATCAGGATTACCTGTTTTAAGCGAAGAAGGAAGGGCAATTCCTTACGGGGAGCGTTCGGGTTGGGAACTATTTTGGCTGATTGATCCGCTTGATGGCACAAAAGAATTTATAAAAAAGAATGGTGAATTTACCGTAAATATTGCATTAATAGCACTTGACACACCAGTTTTGGGTGTTGTTTATGTACCTGTTACCGGTGTATTATATTTTGCTTCCGAAGAAACAGGGAGTTATAAAATTCAGATCGGGAAAGATTTTAGTGAAGCAGATCTCGAAAACCTTACGGGCAAAGCCGAGTCCCTTATAGATAGTCAATACCCCACTATATATACTATTGTAGCCAGCCGTTCACATTCAACCAAAGAGACCGAGGAGTTTGTCTGCAAAAAGGAAAAGGAGATGGGAAGTGTGGAACTGATAAGTGCCGGAAGCTCTCTGAAACTATGCCTCGTTGCCGAGCGGAAAGCACATATTTATCCCCGATTGGCGCCAACCATGGAATGGGATACCGCTGCTGGTCATGCTGTAGCACATTATTCAAACTGTAAAGTTTATAACTATGAAACCGGCCACGAATTAAAATACAATAAAGAAAATATGCTCAATCCATGGTTTGTGGTATCGGGCAATATGAATAACCACAAGGGTTGAATAGAGAAGTTAACAAAGTAAAACCCAGTTAGATTATATTTTGATAGTGAGGGCGATTTGTTTGCGGTTTGAAGCCTCGAAAAAAAATATTTTAATGGAAGAAAAACTCCATATAGTTGAACAGCTGTACAAAATAACGCGCGTTGACCGTGAACTGGCTAATGGGCATAAAGCTGCATGTGTTTGGTTTACCGGTCTCTCGGGTTCGGGGAAGAGTACAATTGCTAATCTGGTGGAAGAAGAGTTGTACCACCTGGGGGTAAGAACGTATACCCTGGATGGGGATAACATCCGACGGGGGTTAAATATTGGGCTCTCTTTTACTGACGAGGACAGATCTGAAAATCTAAGAAGAATTGGAGAAGTTGCAAAGCTGATGTGCGATACCGGTTTGGTTTTGCTTGCAACATTTATAACTCCCCTTGAGCGCCAGCGCAGGTCGTTGCGTGAGGCATTGGGAGAAATGTTTATCGAAGTTTTTGTTGACACGCCAATCGAAATTTGTGAACAACGGGATGTGAAAGGATTATATAAGAAAGCAAGAACCGGTGAAATAAGTAATTTTACCGGCATTAGTTCGCCTTTTGAACCACCTGTTTGCCCCGAAATATATATCAATACTACAAATCAAACATTGAAACAATCCGTAAATTTGATTTTAGAGAATATAATGCCTAAAATTAAATTAGTTAATTAACTATATGTATAATAAATATTATCTCAACCACCTCCAGGAACTCGAATCAGAAGCAATATATGTGATAAGAGAGGTGGCTGCCCAGTTTGACAGGCCCGCTATATTATTTTCGGGCGGTAAAGACTCAATCGTCGTGACGCATTTGGCACGTAAAGCATTTTGGCCCGCCCGGATACCAATGCCCCTGATACATATTGATACCGGTCATAATTTTTCAGAAACCATTGAATTCAGGGATAAACTTGTGGCCGAACTGGGAATTCAATTAATAGTAGGGTCGGTTCAGGAAGCTATAAACAAAGGCAGGGCCGTAGAGGAAAGAGGCATTAATGCCAGCAGAAATGAGTTACAGATAGTTTCGTTACTTGACACCATTGAAGAGCATAAGATTGATGCCGCCATGGGAGGTGCACGCAGGGACGAAGAAAAGGCGAGAGCTAAAGAACGTTTTTTTTCTCACCGGGACGAATTCGGGCAATGGGACCCTAAAAATCAACGGCCCGAATTATGGAATATTTTTAACGGCCGTAAAAGAATGGGTGAGCATTTCAGGGTTTTCCCAATAAGTAACTGGACAGAAATGGACGTTTGGAACTATATTTTGCAGGAAAATATCCCGATACCTTCTTTGTATTTCGCTCATCACCGCGAGGCAATTTACCGCGATGGCACCTGGCTGCCAAACTCTGAATTCCTTGTTTTACGGGAAGGTGAAAAAATAGAATTGAAGCATATGCGGTTTCGTACACTTGGTGACATTACCATAACCGGGGGCATTGAATCAGATGCAGATACACTTGAAAAAATTGTGATGGAAGTTTCAGCAACTCGCAGCACCGAACGCGGAATGCGGAGTGATGACAAGCGTTCCGACACTTCAATGGAAGACAGGAAAAAGCAGGGGTATTTTTAAAAAACCTTAAAAAACCACTTTAATAAATTATTCAATAACCAATAAATAGAATTTTAATAATACAATATATTCGCTTAAATTAATATGGAATTACTGCGTTTTACTACCGCCGGCAGCGTTGATGATGGAAAGAGTACACTTATAGGGCGATTGCTATATGACTCAAAATCAATTTTTGAGGATCAAATGGAAGCTGTAAAACAGTCGAGCGAAAGAAAAGGGCTGCAACATGTTGATTTATCTTTGCTTACTGATGGCTTGCGGTCTGAAAGAGAACAGGGTATTACTATCGATGTGGCATACCGCTATTTTGCGACCCCAAAGCGTAAATTTATCATAGCAGATACACCAGGTCATATTCAATACACAAGGAATATGGTAACCGGTGCCTCAACATCCAACCTGGCTTTGGTGCTTATTGATGCCAGGCATGGCGTAATTGAGCAAACCTGCAGGCACTCTTTTATCGCTTCATTATTAAGAATCCCCCATATAATAGTCTGCGTTAATAAAATGGACCTAGTTGACTATTCGGAACAGGTATTCAACAAAGTAGTTGAGCAGTATCATGAATTCGCAAGTAAACTGGATATAAAAGACATAAGGTATATTCCAATCAGTGCGCTGGACGGTGATAACGTGGTAAACCGCTCTGAAAATATGAATTGGTACAAGGGTGCGAGTCTTTTGGATACGCTGGAAACTATACATATTGGAAGCGACGAAAATCATATGGATGCAAGGTTCCCCGTACAAACAGTCATCCGCCCACATGCCGATGAATATCATGATTACAGGGGTTACGCGGGCAGGATTGCCGGTGGTATATTCAGAACCGGAGATAAAGTTACTATACTTCCATCGGGATTAACATCGAAAATAAAATCAATTGATACTTTTGACGGGCCAATTCAGGAAGCCTTCCCGCCAATGTCCGTTTCTATGTGTCTTGAAGACGATATAGATGTTAGCCGCGGCGATATGATCGTAAAAAATAATAACCAACCCGAGGTTGGGCAGGATTTAGATGTATTAATGTGTTGGATGTCGGCCAAAGGGCCAAGGCCTGGCGCGAAGTATTACTTAAAAAGCACTACACGCGAAGTAATGGCTATTATCAAAGAAGTGATCTACAAAATTGATATTAACACCATGCAAAGGGTAGAGCAGGATGATAATATAAAAATGAATGATATGGCCCGTGTAAAAATGCGAACTACGAGGCCGTTGATTTTTGATGAGTATCGCAGAAACCGCATTACCGGATCTTTGATTCTTATTGATGAAGCCACCAATGAAACTGTAGCCGCAGGAACGATTCATTCTTGAAAATAGAAAGCCTTGCCAAATTAGTAAAGGGAAATACGAGACGATATTGGAAATATTTTGCAATATAGTTTGATCTTTTTTTATAGCTTCGACTATTGGTTCCTATGCGCCCACAAAGATGTACCCTGTTTTTTTGACGGGTTTAACAGCAGGTTATATTAAAAAAGACCCGACTACAATTCTCAAATTATTCAGAAAAAGGTTCAGGTATTAAGATTTCCGGATGCAGGGCTGCGTCTTTCAAAAAGTAATGTTTCATAATAGGTCCGGATATAACTACTGTAACAATTGTCATAACAACCAGCCCTTCAAAAACTTTTTCATCAATTATTTTTGCCTGTAGCGCTAATAAACCCAATACAATTTCCTGCGAACCGCGGGCATTCATGCCAAAGGCTACAGCAACTGATTCGTTTCGGTTTAGTCCGCTTATGCGGCTGCCAATACCTGCACCTATCAATTTGGCAATGCATGCTATTGTCAGGATCACTACAACTACCTCGGGGTTAAAGTTCGTTACAAAATTTAACCTTAGCCCGATGGAGGCAAAGAAAAGCGGAGCAATAATATTAACAGTAAACTGGTGTAAAATTAATTTATGCCGTTCGGTAAAATATTCCGAATCGCCTATGGCTATGCCCATCAAAAATGCCCCGAAAACTGCACGGACGCCTAAATATTCAGTGATTATGGCACTGATAAGACAAAGGCAAATAGCCAGGGTTATTACTCTTCCTATCTTCAGATTTTTATGAGCAACAGAAAGAAGCTTGTTAATTAGCCAACGCACCACGGTAATCATGAATACAGCGAATAACAGAACAAAAATAACCGACATAAAAGAACCTTCTTTCTTCCCGGAATTCATCATTTGCATAATGACAGAAAATAACACCCAGCCCAAAAAGTCATCAATCATAGCAGAGGTGAGCACCAGGTTGCCGATTTTGGTCCTTAATATTTCAAGGTCCATTAATATTTTGGTGATCACCGAGAGGGCTGTAATGGATAATGCTGTACCAAAGAATAAAGCAGTGATTAATTGGTTATTGGCGCCTGTAGAAAATATACGCTGATAAAAAAACCATGCGGCAATAAAACCTACAATAAACGGAAAGATAATTCCGGTTAAACTGATTGAAAGCGCATGTTTGCCATCCCTGCGGATCTGTTTCATATCTACTTCAAAACCAGCCACAAACATCAATAAAATAATTCCGATATTGGCAAGTCCGTCAAATGCGCCATAAGCCCTGGGTACCGATAAAAAAATATCTTTAAACAAGCCCGGCGCGTAATGCTGCAATATCGTTGGCCCCAAAATTACCCCGGCAAGAATCTCGCCGATGATCGCTGGTTGTTTGTATTTTCTGCATAATTCACCAAGTACACGGGCAAAAATCAAAACAATTGTAAAAATTATCAGGAAATGAAGAACTTCAGCAGAACTTAGTTTTGAGACCATATTAGTTTAGAACTTAATACATAGGATTAATAGCAAATATAAACTTTTATATCAATTTATTGTTGTTTTGTTCATATCCGGCTTTTGGAATGAGCGAATATTCGAAATATTAAACCCGGGAGAAAAAGAGAAAAATGAATATCACAGAAATGAATTTTTTTTAATATTTTTACCGTTATAGTGTGAATTTTGGCAATATTTTATTGTTAACGTTGCAATGTTTAACATAATTGGCTATCACTAAAATATTTGCGCAGTTTGTTATCAGTTGTTTTTCTAATCTGCAGAGGATAGAATTTGCAAATGTTTAACAATAATAAAATTGAGAATACTGTAAATAGGGCAGATTTTAATAACTTATATTTGTTTATCAGAAAAAGAAACGTATGGATAAATCAGCAAAGATTTACATTGCAGGACACCGTGGAATGGTTGGTTCGGCAATTTACCGGAAGCTTGAAAGCGAAGGCTATAGCAATTTTATAACCCGGACTTCATCAACTCTTGATTTGCGGGACCAGCTTCAGGTGGCTGAGTTTTTTGCACTTGAAAAACCTGATTATGTTTTTTTGGCCGCAGCAAAAGTCGGCGGTATTATGGCCAATAACATTTACCGGGCTGAGTTTTTGTACGATAATCTGCAGATACAAAATAATGTTATTCATAATTCATATCTGCAGAATGTGAAAAAGCTAATGTTTTTAGGGTCGAGCTGCATCTATCCAAAAATGGCGCCTCAGCCATTAAAGGAAGAATATTTGCTTACGGGCTTGCTTGAACCCACCAACGAACCCTATGCCATTGCTAAAATTGCAGGCATAAAAATGTGCGATGCCTACCGCGATCAGTATGGTTGTAATTTTATTTCGGTGATGCCAACCAATTTGTACGGTTATAATGATAATTATCATCCACAAAATTCGCATGTATTGCCTGCTTTGATACGACGCTTTCATGAGGCAAAAGAACAAAATATTCCGGCAGTAACTATTTGGGGTACCGGGTCGCCAAAAAGGGAGTTTTTATTTGCCGATGATCTGGCAGATGCCTGCTATTATTTGATGCAAAATTATGACGAGCCTGGCCTGGTAAATATCGGTACAGGCGAAGATATTTCAATTAAGGACCTGGCGATTGTAATAAAAAATATTATTGGCTACGAAGGTGAAATAAATTTTGATACTTCGAAACCCGATGGTACTCCGCGTAAATTAATGGATGTAAGTAAATTGCATCAAAAAGGGTGGAAACATAAAATTGAGCTGGAAGATGGAATAAGATTAGCGTATCAGGATTTTTTATCAAAAGAAAATATGGTATTAGGCTAAACAAGATAAGCTGCGCTACGTATAGAAGCAAAAGACCAAATGAAAAAAATTATTATTACCGGTGGTGCCGGATTCATAGGCTCGCATGTAATAAGGCGGTTTGTTACCCGCTATCCGCAATATTCAATTATAAATGTTGACGCCCTTACTTATGCAGGTAACCTCGAAAATCTGACGGATATTGAAAACAGGCCAAATTATTTTTTTGAAAAAGCGGATATTAAGGATAAGGCGACGATAAGCGCTATTTTTGATAAATATGGTGTAACAGATATAGTTCACCTGGCTGCCGAATCGCATGTAGACAGGTCAATACTAAGCCCGATGGATTTTGTTTACACCAACGTCATCGGTACGGTAAATTTGCTCGAGGTGGCAAAGGAAAAATGGAAGGCAGATTATGGCAGCCATTTATTTTATCATATATCAACCGATGAAGTCTATGGTGCTTTAGGGGACGAAGGCTTGTTTACCGAAGAAACCCGGTACGATCCTCATTCGCCATATAGTGCGAGCAAGGCGGCTTCCGATCATTTTGTCAGGGCTTATTATGATACCTATGGTATAAAAACCATCATTTCAAATTGTTCAAATAACTACGGGCCTAACCATTTCCCCGAAAAACTAATCCCGTTAAGCATAAATAACATCATTAATAATAAACCACTGCCTGTTTACGGAGATGGGAAATATACCCGCGACTGGCTGTTTGTGAAAGACCATGCCATTGCGATCGACTTGCTGTTTCATGAAGGGAAAACAGGTGATACCTATAACATCGGCGGATTTAATGAGTGGAAAAATATTGACCTGGTAATGCTTTTATGCAAACAGATGGATGAAAAGCTTGGCCGTACATCCGGAACAAGCCAGCAACTTATCACTTATGTTAAAGACCGCCCGGGTCACGACAGGAGGTATGCTATCGATGCAGGCAAAATAAATAAAGAATTAGGATGGAAGCCCTCGGTTACCTTTGAAGAAGGCCTTTCAGAAACAATCGACTGGTTTTTGGACAATAAAACCTGGCTTAATAATGTAACGACCGGCGCATATGCCAGTTATTACGACCATCAGTACGAAAACCGATAACCATATACACCTGAAATGACGTTTATACCTACTGCTCTTGAAGGGTGCTTTATAATTGAGCCCCGCATATTTAACGATGGCCGCGGCTATTTTTTTGAATCCTATAATGCGAAAACATTTAATGCGGGGATTGGGTCCGAAATTACGTTTGTACAAGACAACCAATCGTTTTCAACCAAAGGTGTTTTAAGAGGGCTTCATTTTCAAAAGGGGGAATTTGCTCAAGCCAAGCTGGTACGAGTCTCCGTTGGGGCAGTGCTGGATGTAGCAACAGACCTGCGAAAAAAATCGCCTACTTTTGGGCAAACCTTTTCAATAGAATTATCGGAAGAGAACAACAGACAATTTTTTATACCACGCGGCTTTGCGCACGGGTTTATCGTGCTGAGTGAGGTAGCTGTTTTTCAGTATAAGTGCGATAATTATTATGATAAAGCTTCGGAAGGAGGGGTGCATTATGCAGATCCGGACCTGGATATTAATTGGGGACTGCCGTTTGATGAATTATTGGTATCGGACAAGGATAAGGAGTTGCCGTTTTTAAAAGATATACCCGATTTTGGATTTTAAACGGTAAAAGAACTCAAAATACTTTATTCTAAAAAGTCATAAAATTTACCTGGAGCCATTGCGCCAAAAAGAGGCTATAACTATCTTGTCGTATTTTAAAAAAATTGGATAGGTGTTTTTAATTTGATATATTTATCCTATTTTACCGATAGGATAAATGATTTTAAAATGTCTGGTAAATTTAAATTATATGAAAAACGTTAAAACTTTTCTGCAAGTTTAATGTTTAACGTTCTCTGTTGTCCGGGGAGTAATTTGGTTGACAATGTTTAATATCCAACAATCCAATTTTCATTTTGAATTGTTTTTTTAAATAAATTTACTAATTTTGAATTGTTTTACCTTAATGTTTAAAAAATTACCATTGAAACGAATGTTTCGTTAATAAATATTTAATATAGCAAATTATTTCTATTTATTCTATCTATGAAAAAAACAGCTTTAATTACAGGAGTAACCGGGCAAGATGGAGCCTATCTTACGGAACTATTATTATCGAAAGGATATGAAGTGCACGGTATAAAACGCCGGTCTTCGCTATTTAACACTGAACGTATAGATCATTTGTACCAGGATTCCCATGATGGTAAAAGTAATATGATTTTGCATTTTGGCGACCTGAGTGATTCAACAAACCTGATCAGGATCATACAACAGGTGCAGCCTGATGAAATTTATAACCTTGGCGCAATGTCGCATGTAAAAGTAAGTTTCGACACACCCGAGTATACTGCCAATGCAGATGGCATTGGTACCTTAAGATTGCTGGAAGCTATCCGGATACTTGGCCTTGAAAAAAAGACGCGAATCTATCAGGCGTCAACCTCCGAGCTTTATGGTTTGGTACAGGCCGTGCCGCAATCAGAAACCACACCTTTTTATCCCCGCAGCCCTTACGCTGTCGCAAAACTATATGCCTACTGGATAACCGTAAACTATCGCGAAGCATATGGAATGTATGCGTGCAACGGCATTCTGTTTAATCACGAAAGTCCATTGAGAGGCGAAACATTTGTGACGCGCAAAATTACACGGGGAGCAGCCAAGATCGCTTTAGGATTGCAGGATAAAATTTATTTGGGTAACCTGGATGCCCAGCGTGACTGGGGCCACGCTAAGGATTACGTTGAAGCGATGTATTTGATTTTGCAGCAGGACACACCCGAAGACTTTGTAATAGCTACCGGCGTAACTACCCGGGTAAGGGAGTTTGTGCGTTTGGCATTTGCCGAACTTGGTATAGAAGTGGAGTTTAAAGGTGAAGGGCCAGATGAAAAAGGATACGTGGTTTATTGCAGTAACCCTGATTTTCAGATAGAGGCCGGGAAAGAAATAGTAGCGGTTGATGCAAAATATTTCAGGCCCACGGAGGTTGACCTTTTAATTGGCGACCCTACAAAATCAATGACCAAACTTGGCTGGCAACCAAAATACGATTTGCAGGGACTTGTTAAAGAGATGGTGGCCGCTGACCTGGAGCTTTTTATGAGAGACAGCTTTTTGAAAGAAGCGGGCTACGGGATAAAAAACCAATATGAATAAAATTTAAAAGATAATAAAAACAAAAAATCAAAATTATAGTTTGATTGATTATTGATTTTCAATTTTAAATTAGTTTTAAAATGGCAACAATTTTGATGTTTCTTTAATGAAAGCTCAATTTTTTTGCTTAAAATTGCATAATTAACAAATATATTTGCCTTTAAATAGGATTTGATATTTATATAAACAATCTACTTTATTGACTCTCTTTTAAATTTACCTACTTTATGATAATATCCCATGTGAAAAAGTTGTTACCATTTTGCCTTATCATTTTTGTCTTTTCGGCATGTATTGATGAAAAAAAAATAGCTTATTTTCAGAAAACAAATGAAAAATCAGATACAATTGATGTAGCCAAGGCATACATTCTTAAAATTCAACCAGGTGATATTCTTTCAATCTATGTAAATTCATTAAGTCCGGAGGCAAGTAGCTTTTTCAATCCATATACCCCGGTTACAAGCAGTGATTTGAGCGCTAGTATGTCGTCATCGTCATCATCTTCTCCTACTTCGGGTTCAATAACATCTCCTGCGCTTAGTCAGTCAGCAGCCCCCGGATCTTTAGTGGATCCTAATGGAAATATTGAATATCCTCTTTTGGGTACAGTGCACTTAAGCGGACTTACGACTGTGCAGGCACAGGACTCATTAAAGAAACTACTTGCTAAATATTTAAAAGAGCCCACCGTAACATTACGCATTTTAAACTTTAAGATATCTATTTTAGGCGAAGTGACAAGACCATCAGTATACGTAATTCCAAACGAAAAAATAACCCTGCCCGAGGCTTTAAGTATGGCTGGCGATCTGACCATATATGCACGCCGGGATAATATCCAGGTTATCAGAGATATAAATGGTAAAAAGGAATTTGGCATAATTAATTTAAATAGCCGTGAAGTTTTCAATTCGCCATATTATTACTTACACGCCAATGATTTAATTTATGTTCAGCCTGCGAAAAGTAAAGCTGAAGCCACGGACCATACCTATGTAATAATACCTTCTTTGGTAAGTTTAATATCGGTGCTGGTTTTACTTTTGAAGAAATAATATTTTTAACGATTTAACAAGTAAATGGACAATAATTATCCCGCAAGTCAAACGGAAAACGAAAAAGCAAATATTGAAGGTAATTTAAACGAATTAGTCTTCAAATATTTGAAATATTGGAATTGGTTCCTTTTTTCAGTTTTGTTGTTTTTAGGAATCTCTTATGTATATATAAATTCTCAGATTCCTCAATATAAAATAGAAACAGATATACTAATAAAAGATGATAAAAATTCATTGGGCGACGAAAAAGACCTGTTAAAGCAACTTGATCTTAACAGTTCGAACAAAATAATTGATAACGAGGTGGAGATCTTAAAATCGAATACCTTAATGGAAAAGGTTGTTTCCTCATTACAATTACAAAACAACTACTATATGTATAATCATATAACAAAGAAAATCTTATATGATAGTACGATGTACAAAGTTGAATTGTTAAAAAGCAATGAGAATAGCTATATAAAAGAATGGGATGTTACGTTGCTAAATAATCATCAGGCTATTTTTAATAGTAAAAAAGTACCTGTAAATTTGCCGTTTGAAAGCGAAGCAGGTTTAGTATTGATAACAGCTAATGATAAATCGTCTGCAGTAGGTCATAAAATATTTGTAGAATTCAGCACCATAAAAAGGGTCGCCCAGCATTATATTAATAATTTAAATATTGAGCCGGCAAGTAAAGATGCTACCGTTCTTCTAATAACAATGGAAGATGGGGTAGTTCAGCGTGGGAAAAATATATTAAATAAATTAATTGATGAATATAACAATGCGGCGATTGATGATAAAAATAAAACAACTTCAAACCAGCTGATTTTTATCCAGGGGCGGCTAGACTCACTTGCCGGTGAGTTAAATAACGTTGAAAAAAACGTTGCTAATTATAAATCATCCCATAAAATAACGGACCTGTCAGATGAATCCAAAATATTTTTGCAAAGTGTTTCCGACAATGATGCTCAATTAACGAAGCTGGACCTGGAGCAAAATAATATTAATAATCTTGAAAACTATTTAAATGACGCGAGCGACTCGCAAGTCAATTTACCTTCCATGCTTGGTATAGATGATCCGACGTTGCTGGGATTAGTACAGCAATTGGCCGAGTCAAAAATAAAAAAGGAAAGTTTGCTACGAACGATTCCCGAAACCAACCCAATGGAAACCAAATGCGCACGTACAGCACCAGCTCGATCTGGAAGATGTTACCTACGTTAATCCCAGGAATATAAGCCAGGTTTATCTCGACAGCATTCAGAAAACGCGTAATCCAACATTAGCGCACGTCATTAATGCGCAATTTACTTTCGGCCCGTCGTACAGCTATACCTGGACCAATACCATGGAAACCAATAAGCAAAACACGCTGTATTATAACAGCAAGGTAAGCCTCTCGGCGAATATTTATGGGTTGATAACCGGCGCCGATACGCCAAGAAGAGTGAGTAAACTATTGGGGACAACGTTTGATCAGTATGTAAAATTAGAGAATGAGATCAGGTTTTACCATAAACTGGGCCTAAACAGTAAAGTAGCTGCCCGTTTTATGGTAGATGTGGGCCTGCCTTACGGCAATTCGACAGTACTGCCCTATTCGCAGCAATTTTTTATAGGCGGTTCCAACAGTTTGAGGGGTTTCCAGGCGCATTCCATCGGCCCTGGTGGTTATATTTTACCGGCAAACCTGGCAACGGGCAGCGGCTTTCTGCCGGATGAATCGGGAGATATAAAAATTGAAGGTAATATCGAGTATCGCCCCAAATTATTCAGCATAGTTGAAGGTGCGCTGTTTATTGATGCCGGAAATATCTGGCTGTTAAACAGTACCCAGGGTTTGCACGGAGCCACTTTTGGCAAAAATTTCCTGAGCCAGATTGCTGCCGATGCCGGGTTTGGCCTGCGTTTTAATTTAAATGTACTGGTGCTGCGTACCGATCTTGGTTTTCCGTTCCTGGAGCCCAACCCCGCCATACCTGTTCATTTTGGGCAGCATGGCGTATTTAACCTTGGTATTGGTTATCCGTTTTAGATTGGAATGGCGAGTTGTTGCGGCAGTCTTTTTTTTTGCATTGTAACCTGTTAGTACCATTTTGTTATCATTTTCCGATTGATATTTTCTATCTTGTTACCTTTGCTTTTTAATTAATGATAGCGGAGGTTATATTTTGTTCATTTTTGTAATATCTTTAGGAAGCAAACTATATCCTTTTAACAGGTGTGCCCCAGCCCGGAAGCTTATCAACTTTAATACAAAATCTATTTTTTAATGGAGCGAGTGCAAAAAAATAGAGCGATTATCATAGCAAGCCTGCTTACCATGATTGCGGGAATAATAGTAATGTCAGGCTGGATATACAATATCCAGGCGCTTGAAACTATTATACACGGCTTTTTAGCCATGAGTTTTAATTCAGCATTGTGTTTGGTTTTCTTTGGGGGCGCCTTATTGATTACTCAATATCAGGCGGGAAAATACAGCAGTTTAATTTTTTTCGTTTTATCGCTGCTGGGTACGCTAATTGGCCTGGTTACTATATCGCAGGATCTATTTCATTATAATTCCGGGCTGGATCAGTTATTCGCGACCGATAAAACCAAACCCTCCGTCGATTTCCCCTATCCGGGCCGGATGGCCTTTAATGCTTCTATCAATTTTGTTTTTTTGGGGTTAGGCTTTTTGTTTCTTATCCCCAAAAAACGAATATTTAACATTTTGTCGCAAATCTTCTTTCACCTGGTTACCATTCTTTCCGCTATTGCGCTAATAGGTTACCTGTATGGTGTCTCATTTTTCAGGGTTGTTTTGTACAAAACATCAATGCCTGCGCATACAGCTGTTCTTTTTTTTATTTTATCCGTAGCGGCATCTCTTTTAAATCCTTCCATTGGTATTGCACAATTATTTACCGGCAAGCGGGTGGGCAATCAAATGGCCCGCAGGCTTTTTACCTTAATGATATTGATGATCATTGTATTCGGATCATTAAGGAACCAGACACATCGTTTCCAGCTATTCACATCATTGGATATAGAGGTCTCTGTCCTGGCTGTTTGTTTCCTGTTTGTCAGCCTGCTGCTGATCTGGAATACGGCAAACTGGCTGAATAAAATAGATAAACGGCGTTCCAAAGCAGAAGCCGAAGTAAAATGGATGAACCTTGAACTCGAAAAAAGGGTGGAAGAAAGATCTGCGGAGTTTAGAAAAAGTGAAGAAAAATACCGCTCATTGATTGAGCAGGCTTCCGATGCCATATATGTTCTTGATTTTAATGGAAATTTTACCGACGTAAACGCCAGCATGTGCAAAATGGTGGGTTACGCCAGCGAAGAATTATTGCAGATGCGTGTTGAAATGATCATTGATCCAGAAGAGTTAAAGACCGACCCTTTACCAACAAATATAAATGGCCCTTCGCAATCAACCATCCGCGAAAGACGGTTTATGCGTAAAGACAGATCAGTATTTACGGTAGAGGTGAACGTAAAAAAATTTAGTGATGACCGCATTATGGTTATTGCCCGTGATATTACCAGCCGCAAGAAAATGGAATTGGAACTGCGGGATGCAGAACTTAAGTTCCGCACAATTGCTGATAAATCAATGGTTGGTGTTTACATCGTTCAGCACGGAAAGTTTGTTTATGTAAATCCGCGCTTTGCCGAAGTTTTTGGCTATGAGCCTGAGGAGATGATCAATACATTCCCCGTTGAAAACGTTATTAATGGAAGTTATCGTAATATCTCAACTGAAAATGTAAGGCTGCGGATGGAGGGCGAAGTTGAGAGCGTTCACTATGAAGCTTTAGGCGAGAAAAAAGACGGTACAACCAACTGGGTTGAATTTTACGGAAACAGAGCCATAATTGGAAATGAAAGTACAATTATTGGTTCGATGATCGATATAAATGAACGCAAAAAGGCCGAAGAAGAACTAAAGGCTTCCGAACAGAAATACAAATTACTTTTTGAAAGCAATCCATCCCCCATGTGGATGATCGCGAAAGACGACCTGTCAATTATCGCGGTTAATGATGCCGCAGCAAGATTATATGGTTATTCAAAAGAGGAGCTCTTGCACATGAATGTTTCTGCATTCAGAATGAAGGAAGATTTGGAAAAACAGCCTGAACGTTACAGCCCGGACTATGAAGGTTTGATGGAGCCGCTTGTGATCAGGCATGTCAAAAAAGATGGAACTATTATGGTTGTTGAGATAATTGCCCACGATATTATATTTGAAGGCCGGCCGGTACGGCTTTCCTTAACCATTGATATTACTGAAAGAAAAAACGCCGAAGAAAATTTAAAAAATGCCTACGAGCGCATCCAGGATCATATCAACAGCATAAAAGATATGGCCTGGAAACAATCGCACCTGATACGAAGTCCGCTGGCCAATTTAAAAGGGCTTACAGCTTTGCTGAAAGAAGATCCGACGGAGCCTGCCATATTCGACCACATACAGGCCGAACTTGACAGGATGGACAGTATTCTTATTGAAATGGCGGATGATGCTTCAGACCATGACTTAGACGACTAACGTATTAATTTCAGGATTAGTGAATTATTGATTGGGGAAACGGCCAATTAATATTAGTAATCTTGCATTTTAGATGGTCAAATTCTGTTGAGATGTAATGAAGAATAAAGACAAAAAGATAGCCGTGCAGGAAGGCGAACAAAGTTTAAATGGAGTTGCGACGGTTATCCCGCTGCAAATCATCGACCTTCAGCAAGATGGGTTCCATCCCCTGGTAAATATCACTTTATTCGGCAAGCCTTTTATCCTGGTACTTGATACCGGCGCCTCCAAAACTGCATTTGACGAAACACTCCTTTTGCAGGCGCATGAACACGCAATTCTTACCACAAGCGACAGGCTTTCAACAGGACTGGGGACAAATACCATGGTTTCATCAACTGCTTTGATTAATGACCTTTATATTGGAACGTTTTTGATTGAAACTTTTGAGGTTGCTGTTTTAGATCTGTCCACCATTAATATTGCCTACAGCCAATTAGGCCATCCGGAAGTTTTGGGGGTGCTCGGTGGTGATATATTGATGAAATATAAGGCGGTGATTGATTATGGGAAGGGAGAACTTCGGCTTAAGCCGGAATAAAGATTTGTCAACTCTTAAAGAGTTGACAAATCTGATGTAATATCGACTATGTATCTATCCTTGCGTATTTGGCATTTTTTTCAATAAACTCGCGGCGCGGTGCTACCTCGTCACCCATCAGCATGCTGAAGGTATGATCGCATTCGGCTGCATTATCAATGCTGGCGCGTTTTAACGTGCGCGTGCGGGGGTTCATGGTGGTTTCCCATAATTGCTCCGCGTTCATTTCGCCCAAACCTTTATAACGTTGTATGTGAACGCTGTCCTCTTTTCCGGCGCCTTTCAGACGTTGTACTGCTGCGTCACGTTGTTCTTCGGTCCAGCAATATTCAGATTCTTTACCTTTTTTAACCTGGTATAACGGCGGCGAAGCCACATAAACATACCCGTATTCTATCAGTTCCTTCATGTAACGGAAGAAGAAAGTTAATATCAGGGTAGTAATGTGCGAACCGTCAACGTCGGCATCCGTCATGATTACAATTTTATGATAACGCAGTTTACTGATATTTAAAGCCTTGTCATCCTCGGGCGTGCCAATACTAACACCCAGACCGGTAAACATATTTTTTATTTCCTCGTTCTCGTAAATCTTGTGCTCCATGGCTTTTTCCACGTTCAAAATCTTACCTCTTAAAGGTAAAATCGCCTGGAACTCACGGTCGCGGCCCTGTTTGGCGGTACCACCTGCCGAGTCACCTTCCACAAGATATAACTCACAAAGTGCCGGATCAGAGTTTGCGCAATCCGAAAGCTTACCGGGTAATCCGGATCCGCTCATCACGTTTTTACGCTGCACCATTTCGCGGGCTTTGCGTGCCGCTGCACGGGCGGTAGCGGCAAGGATCACCTTGTTCACTATCATACGTGCTTCGCGCGGGTTTTCCTCCAGGTAATTACCCAATATTTCGCCAACGGCCATATCCACAGCACCCATTACCTCGTTATTGCCCAGTTTGGTTTTGGTCTGGCCCTCAAACTGAGGCTCGGCAACTTTAACCGAAATTACAGCAGTAAGGCCTTCGCGGAAGTCATCACCTGTAATTTCAATTTTCATATTTTTAAGTAAACCCGATTTATCAGCATAAGCTTTCAATGTACGGGTTAAGCCCCTGCGGAAACCGGCAACGTGCGTGCCGCCTTCAATCGTATTGATATTATTTACGTACGAATGAACATTTTCCGAATAGGTATCATTATACTGCAATGCCAGTTCAACCGGGATGCCCTGTTTATTACCATCAATATAAATAGGCTCGGGTATCAGGCTTGCCCGGGTGCCGTCAAGGTATTTTACAAATTCGCGTAAACCGCCTTCTGAATAAAATTCTTCAGTAGTATGGGTTCCATCGTCATTAGTTTCCCGCTCATCGGTCAAGGTAAGGCGGATCCCTTTATTTAAAAATGCAAGCTCGCGTAAACGGGCGGCAAGGGTCTCATATTTATATTCGGTAGTTAGCGAAAATATTTCCGCATCCGGTTTAAAAATGATGGTCGTTCCTCTTTTATCGGTATCGCCGATAGTCTTTACATCAAATAAAGGCTTCCCTTTTTCATATTCCTGGGTCCATATTTTACCGTCCCTGTAAACAAGGGCAGTTAAATGGATTGAGAGTGCATTTACGCAGCTTACGCCCACACCATGCAACCCGCCCGAAACTTTATAAGTATCCTTATCGAATTTACCGCCGGCGTGCAAAACGGTCATTACAACCTCCAGTGCCGAACGTTTTTCCTTAGTGTGAATAGCAGTTGGGATACCACGGCCATTGTCGGACACTAAAATGGAATTGTCTTTCTGGATAACAACTTTTATGGTGTCGCAATGACCGGCAAGCGCCTCGTCAATTGAGTTATCCACTACTTCGTACACAAGGTGGTGGAGACCTTTTGAACCTGTATCACCGATGTACATGGAAGGGCGTTTTCGCACCGCCTCTAAACCTTCTAAAACTTGTATATTATCTGCTGAGTAATTTGATTTGTCCTGATTTTCTTCGCTCATATTTGGTTAAAAAAACAACTTACAAAAGTACGATTTTTACCCCATATTACAGCATTTGTGGATAAAAAGGACACGTAATTAACATGTGTGAGAAGATGTTTGGGAAGATGCGCGGATATGCAGATGTGCGGATATGCAAATGGAATCAATGTAGCCGTGTACTAATGGGCACGCAAGCCATTTTTGGAGCTTTTGGCTGAATTTTTCCGTTTTAAATAGTTACATTGAAAAGAACATAAAACATACTTATCAGAAACAAGAGGGTTAGCATTGCATCATTTGCACATTTGCATATCTGCACATCGATCCCATCCGCACACATCCGCACATCAATAAATCAGGATACTTGAATAAATTAGGATACTTGCATCGAAAGCTTATCTTTGTCAAAATTTTTTTACGCCAAAACGATAAAGACAAATTAAAACCTGCCGGGATGGCGGGAGTATAAAACCAATTAAATTCAATGAAAACTCAAGCTTCTTTTTTTACAAAAATTGCAACCGGTATATTGCTCACAAGTACAATTATTGCCTGCAATAAACCCAAGACTGACGATAAACCGGCTGCCGCCGCACCCAGCAATAAAGAGACCATCGTATTTATAAACCAGGATACTTTGTTAAGCAAGTATAATTATGCAAAAGACGCGGATAAAACAATACAGGACAAAGGCAGAGAGGCACAAAGCACAGAACAATCACGCGGAGAGGCTTTTCAGCGGGAAGTAGCTGAATATCAAAAAAATGCCAGCACAATGCCTGCTGATCAACGGCAAACAACTGAACAACGCCTTCAGAGAGAGCAGCAGGAAGTGCAAACACATCAGCAAAATGCAGCCGCGCAGTTTCAAAATGACCGCGCCGCTGAGGCCGGAAAAGTTTATGATAAAATTGCAGATTTTGCTAAGGCGTATGCCAAAGAAAAAGGCTATAAATTGGTCCTGATGTATTCGAAAGCTAACCCTACTATTTTGTACGGCGATCAAAGTTTAGATGTTACTGCCGATGTTGTAAAAAGGCTGAATGACGCCTACACCGCTGAAAAGAAATAAAAACGGGCATCATACGCAAAACAAAGGCTGTTTAAGGATCGTATTTATCGATAAAAACCCCAACTTTGAGTTGGGGTTTTTCTTTTTAACGTACTATGGAAAAAGAGGAAGTTGAAAAATTTATGAGGATGGCCATAGCGTTGTCTGAACAGAATGTTAAACAAAATCTTGGAGGGCCTTTTGGGGCCGTTATTGTTAAAGATGGCAAAGTAATAGCTGCCAGTGCCAACAGGGTTATACCTGAAAACGACCCTACGGCTCATGCCGAAGTATCCGCCATAAGGCTGGCCTGCAAAGAATTGAATGCTTATAACCTGAGCGGTTGCGAAATCTATACCAGCTGCGAACCCTGCCCTATGTGTTTGGGGGCAATCTATTGGGCCCGGATTGATAAGATATATTATGCCAATACCAAAACAGATGCAGCGGGGATCGGCTTTGATGACCACCTGATTTACAGGGAACTTGAATGCGGGATGGCGGACCGAAAACTTCCGTTTGAGCAGATACTGCACGAAGAAGCATTTGCCATATTTAAGTTATGGGAAACTTCGGGTTTAAAAAACAATAAAAAATAGTTTGGATAGCGGGTTAAAACGCGTTTTCATCCCCTTTTAGCGAATTCCATACGGTTAACATGATGATTCTCAGGTCCAGCAAAAACGACCAGTTCTCAAGATACCAAACATCCGCTTCAACACGTTGAAGCATGGCATCAACGGTTTTGGTTTCGCCTCTTAATCCCTGAACCTGGGCCCAGCCTGTGATCCCCGGCTTCAAAAAATGCCGTACCATAAACCTGTCTATCAGTTGCGAGTATTGCGCGGTATGCTTTATCATGTGTGGCCGCGGCCCTACTACCGACATGTTACCCTTTAAAACGTTAAAAAATTGCGGGAGTTCGTCAAGGCTTGTCCGGCGTAAAAATGCGCCAATCCGGGTTATACGGTTATCATCACGTGACGCCTGCTTTTGATCCGAATCATTATTGACCTTCATGCTCCTGAATTTATAGCATTTAAAAGGATGATTATCCCGTCCTGAACGTACCTGGATAAAAAACACGGGCCCTTTTGATTCAAGTTTGATAAGGATAGCCAATATCGGGAAAAGCCAGCTAAAAACAAAAAGAATGACAAAGAGCGCAAATGCGCAATCAAACATTCTTTTTATTGACCGGTTAAGCAGGCTTTCAAGAGGTTCTGTTCTGAAAGAAATAACCGGGATATGCCCTAAACTTTGAATGATCGTTGTTTTTTTCGAATAATCATAATACTCTGGTACTGATTTAAACCTGATCAGGTTTTTATCGGCATCAAGCATTAGTTTTTCTATTGTTTTTGCTTCCGAAATTGGCAGGGTGCAAAATATCTCGTCCACTTTATTTTTCAGCACATAATCTATACAGTCTTCGGTGCCCCCCAGGTATAGTTTGATTTCTTTTACATTTTTTGGATCGTCATCAAAAAAACCAATCGTTTTATATCCTTTATCGGGGTTATGCTCCAGAAAGTTATACAGATCATATCCAATTCTTCCCGCGCCAATAATGATAACATCCCGCGTATCAACCAGCGACCGCCATTCCGCCCTTCGTATCATAAGAAAAATAAGCTTCCATAAACCGAGCAAAAATCCAAAGAGCGCCAGTGAATAAAATAAGTACTGCCGGGTAATAAAATAAGCTTCGGTCCCTATCAGTATCAAAATGGTAAAACAAATAAGGCTTACAAATATGATATAGGTTTTAATTACTACCCGGTAGGTTTTTATGGAATCCTTATTGAGCACCTGCTCATAAAGACCCGACATATTTGCGGCAAGTAACCATATTAAATTAAATACCAGGACTATTGGAAGGTACCGCCGGTTACTGCCAAAATATATATTTGTTCTATCCTCAATAAGGTAGACAGATATCATACTTATGTTTAAGATGACATAGTCTATAGCAAGGTTTAACGCTTTAAAAAATGTAGTGTGCCGATTTATCATTTAAAAACAAAATAGTTAATTAAACATTGCAAGTTCAATAAATTCCGACCCGATAATGTTTAAGATAGAATAATTTCCGGGCAATTAAAATGGGTTCTTAAATTCTGTTTAAAACAGCCCTGGGGTATTGGCAATTTCACTAAAATAACCGGAGGATACCCAATTATTTTTTGTTTATTTTTCTATATGGGGGCTAAAGAAACCGCCGGCAATGGAACACAAACACTCTTCGCAAAATTCGATTTAACAGGTATCAATCCGAAAGAAGCATAATGGTTTATACTTAAAATATCATTGCCTGATATGAAGTGTTTTAAAAGTTGAAAAACGTCCTTTTTACGGAAAGACAGTTTTAAAAATTGCGGTAGAACTCGAAATAAAAAAACATTCGGATAGAATTCGTTTTTCATAATTTTAATTATTGCGGGGCAAAATTACTTTTTTAACAAGTTATCATTCAAAAATATGAATTTTATTAAATTTAATGAAATCAATTATCGCAAAATTTGTCGTCACAGGTAAATTCAACCAAAAAATAATACTAATTTAAACTTCACCTTAACACAAAAAGAATGCCTTATGTTCAATTTATATTTGTTGAGATAATGCATTTCCTTTTAATTGAAAAAATCATCTTTCAATTCATCTATCTCTCTCCGGTCTCGTTTGGTTGGTCGTCCGGCGCCCCGGTCGCGCTTTAAAATGGGTGCGTGAAACATTGATTTAAAAGCCTGCGTTTCTTCCATTGGAGTAATATCCTCATAAAAATTAACCGCCGTTTTGGCATCCACCCGGTTTTCAAGCAAACCAATAACTTTTAGCACCCGGCGATCGGGGCCTTTCGAAACGTTGTAAACTTCGTTTATTTTAACCTCGCGCGATGGCTTTACATTTTGCCCGTCTAATTTTACCCGGCCGGCTTTGCAGGCATCCGTAGCAAGGGTACGCGTTTTAAAGGCCCTGATGGCCCATAGGTATTTATCTATCCGTAATTTTTCTTTTTCAGACATGATCGGCACAAACTTACAAAGTCTTTCAGACTTCATAAGTTTTAACTTGAATTTTCACAGGCTAACAAATTCCTTAAAATTCCTTTAATTTGCCTAAATTTATTATTTACTGATGCAAGACCTGAAAAAATTAATTGAACAAGCCTGGGAAGACCGCAAACTGCTGCAATACACTGAATATGTAAATGCCATTGATACCGTTATTGAAAAACTGGATAAGGGCGAATTACGCGTTGCAGAAATGATCGGCACACGCTGGCATACCAACGACTGGATAAAAAAAGCTGTTATCCTTTATTTCCCCACCAGGCAAATGGAAACCATTGAGGTTGGCCCTTTCGTTTTTCATGATAAAATGAAATTAAAGACCGACTATGCCAAAACAGGTGTTCGCGTGGTACCACATGCTGTTGCCCGCTACGGCGCACATCTTTCAAAAGGAGTTATCCTGATGCCATCATACGTTAACATTGGCGCTTTTGTGGATGAAGGCACCATGGTTGATACGTGGGCAACTGTAGGCTCCTGCGCCCAGATAGGCAAACATGTACATTTAAGTGGCGGCGTTGGCATTGGTGGGGTTTTAGAACCTGTGCAGGCTGCACCCGTTATTATTGAAGATAACTGCTTTTTAGGCTCAAGGGCCATCGTAGTAGAAGGTGTTCACCTGGAGCGCGAAGTGGTTTTAGGCGCGAATGTTGTGCTAACTGCTTCTACCAAAATCATTGATGTTACCCACGAAAAACCTATCGAATATAAAGGGCACGTACCGGCGCGATCAGTAGTGATCCCCGGCTCGTACACCAAAAAATTCCCTGCCGGCGATTACCAGGTGCCTTGTGCCCTTATTATTGGCCAGCGCAAGGAATCAACAGATAAAAAAACATCCCTGAATGATGCTTTGAGGGAAAACAATGTTTCTGTATAGATAGATGTGAGACATGAGATTTGAGACGTGGGATAAGAAAAACTCAGTCCGGTCCAATTTTAAAATGTTATTCCTATGCAAAACGTCTCAGATCTCAAATCTCAAATCTCAAATCTCAAAATTCTGATCAGGCTCCCTAACTGGCTTGGCGATGTGGTGATGAGCACCGCGTTCGTTTCGGCTGTGAGGGAGCTTTACCCTGAAGCGTCAATCGATGTTATTATTAAAAAAGAGTTGACAGGTATTGCTTTAATGATGCCGGGTTTGCGCAATGTACACTCTTTTTCAAAACAGGAAAACAAAGGCTTAACAGGTGTTTTAAGATTTGGTAAAAAACTGAGAGCTGAAAACTATGATTTGTTTTTTAACCTGCCCGAATCGTTGTCTTCGCTGGTGATGGGATGGGCCGCCGGGGCAAAACAACGGGTTGGGTTTGGAAAAGAAGGCGGCTTTTTTTTATTGACCCGTCACTATAAAAAACCAAAAAACATTCACCGGGTTGACGAATACATTTCCCTTCTGGAGCAATTTACCGGCAAAACAATTGATAACAGGCAGGTTAGTTTGGATGTGCAAAAACCCGGGAAGGCTATAACCGACTGGGTGCTGGTAAATTTCAATTCCGAAGCTTCTTCGAGGAGGATGCCGCTGGAGAAAGCTAAATCACTTATCAATTCGTTAACCAATCGTTTTAAAGAAGCTGAATTTACTTTTGTAGGCGCACCAAAAGAAGCTGCTTTTATTGATGAAATTATCAATGGTGCCGAAAACATTGACCGGATAAGAAATTTTGCAGGCAAAACCGACCTGGTTTCGCTTAGCCATTTAATGGCAGGCTGTACTGCCATGTTAACGACAGATTCAGGGCCGGCGCATTTGGCAAATAGTGTAAATACGCCTGTCATTGTATTATTTGGCGCAGGCAACGAGCATAATACCGCACCTTATAACACGCACAACCTAACTGTTTTACGCGCCGGAAAACTTGATTGCGAACCCTGTGTTAAAAACACCTGCAAACTGTATGGCATACCAAAATGCATGCAACTGTTAGATGACTTGCAGATCATTAACGCTTTGAGCGTATATTTGCCCCATGCTTAGAGACGAAGTTGCGAAAGCTTTTAAAATTATTCAGGACGGCGGGATCATCCTCTACCCCACCGATACCATTTGGGGGATAGGCTGCGATGCGACCAATACCGAAGCCATAAAAAGGATCTATAAGTTAAAACAGCGCGACGAAGCAAAAAGCATGATCATTTTGCTGGACACCGAAAATAAACTGGAAAGCTATATCAGCGATATGAATCCATTGGCTTATGACCTGATAGAATATGCCGAAAACCCGCTGACATTGGTGATGCCCGGCGCAAAAAACATTTCGCCTGCATTAATCAGTGGCGACGGCAGCATCGGTATCCGCATAGCAAAGCATCCGTTTTGCCAGCAATTGATCCAGAGAATGAGAAAACCACTGGTTTCCACCTCGGCAAATGTCAGCGGCAAACCCTCGCCCCAATATTTTTCGCAAATTGATGCCGAAATAATTGATGGCGTTGATTATGTAGTCGACCTTGATCAGCACAGCATGGAAATAAAAACACCATCAACCATAATGAAATTAGCGCCGGATGGCAAGTTTGAATTTCTGAGACGCTAACTCCAGAATCGGCCAAAAAGAAACAAAATAACAATCGGTGAAATCAAACATCAATCGGTGAAATCTAAAAAATAATTGAAACAACACCTTCAACACCCCATATTTTCAGTCATTTCAAAACTGGCTGCGGAGCAAAACGTTCAGGTTTTTGCTATCGGGGGTTTTGTGCG
>Ga0207076_1070_pt1 | contig 26685 bp, 22 predicted proteins | sample Alteio_BWMinHeat_62_FD_153568 | JGI IMG/M metagenome (GOLD analysis project Ga0207076, IMG submission 153568) | Enriched cells from forest soil in Barre Woods Harvard Forest LTER site, Petersham, Massachusetts, United States -... | ecosystem: Environmental > Terrestrial > Soil > Temperate forest >... | reverse complement strand
TCGATCCGCCAAAACCTAAATTAACCGGCTTAAACCCGGGGAAATCCTTATCAAGGCTGCTCCACAGCCTTATGGACGAGCTTCCGTAAAAAAGCGTTTCGGGTACAAAATTTAAGCTTTGCCCCTTTTTCTCCAGTTGTTTTACATCCTCTTCGTACCAGTACATGCGGCGGTGTTATACGGTCTTTTTAGTTTTAAAGATTGCCTAAACCTGTGGCTATGACAATAATTCCAAACCTAAAAATTCTGCGCGTAATCCCGGTATAAAAATTATAAACAATAAAAAAAGACGCAAAGTATTGCGTCTCTACGTTCTTTCTTGATTCCTGGTTATTGGCTCTTAATTCTTCCCCTAATCCCTGTCGCGGCTCAATTTGGTAATGGTTAATGGGTTTTCCATCAGTTCAAGCGTTTCGCGGCGGTGTTTAACAATATGCAGCGCGGTAAATATCGCTTCACGGAAAGATACTTCGGAGGCTTTGTTTTGCCCGGCGATATCATAAGCGGTACCATGATCAGGCGAGGTGCGTACGAAGTTTAACCCAGCCGTAAAGTTAACGCCCGATTCAAAAGCGATTTGTTTAAAGGGGATCAGGCCCTGGTCGTGGTACATGGCCAATACGGCATCAAACTGTAAATAACTCCCGTTGGCAAAAAAACCATCTGCAGAATACGGCCCAAAAGCCAAAATATTATGATTGCGGGCCTCTTCAATAGCAGGGATGATCACGCTTTGTTCTTCATCCCCTATGAGGCCGTTATCCCCGGCATGCGGGTTAAGGCCAAGCACAGCAATTTTGGGTTTGCGGATCCAGAAATCGTTGCGCAGGCTGTGGTCCATCAGCTTCAGTTTTGCCAGTATTTTTTCGCCGGTAATACTTTCGGGGATTTTTGCAACCGGGATATGCCCGGTAACCACCCCAACGCGCAGGGTATCACTCACCAAAAACATCAGCGATTCAGCGGCGCCGTCGCGCTCCTGCAAATATTCTGTATGGCCGGGGAAATTAAAATCCTCGCTTTGGATAGTATCTTTATTAATGGGTGCGGTAACCAGCGCGTCAATATCCCCGTTAATTAAATCGGTCGTTGCTTTTTCAAGCGATAGAAATGAGTACTTACCAACAGCGGCATTCACCACACCCGGCTCAATCTTCACATCCTCTTCCCAGCAATTGATCATATGCGGCTTGCGCTGGTCCTTTTTTCCCGAAGCTTCGGAAGGATGGTTGATCACCGCAAAATTAAGTTCTTCAATATTGGTTGTGCGGCGATAAAACGACGCTACTTTGGTATGGCCGTAAACAATTGGCGTACAATAATCGTAAATGCGGAAATCCGCCAGGGTTTTTATAATAATTTCAAGTCCTACACCATTAACGTCGCCTATGCTAATCCCTATTTTTATTTTCTCGCTCATTATTTTATGATTTCACTGATTTGGGAATGATTTCACCGATTATTGGTCATTGGGTCATTAGTCATTAGTCATTGGATGGCGGCATTATTACAACTTTTCAGCCCCATAACATTACAACATTTCAACTTTACAACCTTCCAACATTCCAACATCCCTCCACAAATTAAAAGATTAATTCATGATTAAAGGACAAATATGTATAATTTGCCACAATATTTGATTAATAATGACATTGGTAAGAGCAAAAAAGCACCTGGGTCAGCATTTCCTTACTGATAAAAACATTGCTGCAAAAATTGTGGAGAGCCTGCGGCCGCAAAACGGTTACAGGCAAGTGCTGGAAGTTGGCCCCGGAATGGGCATCCTTTCTGATTTTTTATTGCAGAAAACAGAGTACGAAGTTTCGCTGATTGATATCGATACAGAATCATACCAATACCTTCAAAAAAAATACCCGCAATTAGGTAAACGGCTCATTAATGCCGACTTTTTAGACATGGATTTTGCCGCCTTCTTTACCGGACCAATGGCTATCATCGGCAACTTCCCTTACAACATATCCTCCCAAATCCTTTTTAAAGTGCTGGATAACCGGCAACAGGTGATTGAAGTGGTGGGCATGTTCCAGAAAGAAGTCGCCGAACGCTGCACCGCCAAACCGGGCAGCAAGGAGTATGGCATACTGAGCGTGTTTTTACAGGCTTATTATAAAGTTGAATACCTATTTACCGTAAAGGCCGGGGTGTTTAACCCGCCGCCAAAAGTATTATCAGCGGTCATCCGGCTAACGCGCAATGAAACACCGCAACTTAACTGCGATGAAAAATTATTCTGGCAGGTAGTAAAAGCAGGCTTTAACCAGCGGAGAAAAACCTTAAGAAATGCGGTATCATCCCTCATCAACAAAGAAAAAATGACCGATGAGCCGCTGCTGGATTTAAGGGCCGAAAGACTAAGCGTGGATGATTTTGTAAAGCTAACCAACATGATCGTTACCAACCGGTAGCGACCGGCAGGAAGTTGACATTAAAAAACCTGCAGCGCCTCTATATGACCGCTCAGTTCCATTTTCTTTACTGAAGAAGCCATGCGCTTGATGAAAAGATAATTGGCCGTACCGCCTATCACAGCGCCAACCACGGGCACCAGTCTTTCTGCCGTTCGGGTACCCAATAGCATTAGTAACTTTTCGGCAATGCCTTCCATCACTGTTTTGGAGATGGCCACGCCCGCTTCCACTTTTAACGAAGTGGCTACAAGTTTCATAAAATCTTCAAACTCAATTTTGTAAGTGCCCTTGTTATAGTACATAATGGCCATCGTTACCCTGAATTGCTGGGTGATCAGGTTGGCAAAATCAAAAGGGATCCCGGCTATCAGCGTAAACATGCCGCCGCTACCCGATATCACTCCCGATCCCGCTGCCAGGCAGGCACATTGTTCAATAAACTTATCAAGGCCCATTTTATCAACCCCTTTTTTAATGTTGAGCTGGTTAATATGGTCAAATATTTGTTTAAAACCGGCTTCCGCAAGTTTTTGCGCCCGGAGTTTGATGTCCGAACCTGCTTTTTTGAATTTGATAATATTCATGATGTTATACCCGCTATTAACGTGCCAGTTTGTAAATCCGGTATGATTGTCAGGTATTTATTGTTGTTATCTCCATAAAAGTGCTCGTTGACAATAAATTTATTGCTAACTATTTTGACAATAAAAAATTTGTCAATAAAATGTTTTTATAAAGTGCTGAATATTAGTAAAAAAGCGATCCATGGCAGCACACCCGTATTACCGCATAGCGATGGGTTTAAAACCCATCGCTATGAAAGAAGCGGGCGTGAATTTTAAAGGTGATTTCGCCCTGGATGCTAACCACCACAAGCCGCACAAATTATTGTCTTATATTATACCTTTGTGTTTTTATAATATAACATTTGAAAAACACCATCCTCATTGTCGACGATATCCATCCCATTTTTATGGAAAAGGTGGAAGCATTGGGTTATCATTGCGATTACCGCCCGTTAATAAAACCTGATGAAGCCTTACAAATTTTAGGTGATTATGAAGGCCTGGTAATGCGTTCAAAGTTTAAACTCAACCGCCAGTATATCGATGCCGGAAAAAACCTGCGCTTTGTATGCCGTGCCGGTGCAGGCATGGATAATATCGACGAAGCCTATACCGCCGAAAAAGGCATCACCCTCATCAACGCCCCGGAAGGCAACATGGATGCGGTTGGCGAGCACGCTGTTGGTCTGCTGCTCGCTTTAATGAATAATTTCAATGTAGCCGACGCGCAGATCCGTGCCGGAAGCTGGAAACGTGAAGCAAACCGGGGCTATGAGTTGAAAGGAAAAACCGTAGGGATTGTAGGGTACGGTTTTATGGGACATAGTTTCGCCCGTAAGTTATCCGGCTTTGAAGTGAATGTGATCGCCTATGATAAATATAAAACCGGCTTCAGCGATCAGTACGCCCGCGAAGTGAGCATGGAAGAAATTGTGAAACACAGCGATGTGTTAAGCCTGCATATCCCCCTCACACCCGAAACTACCGGGTTGGTGAATGAAGAATACCTGTTCCATTTTAAAAAACCCATCTTTTTAATCAACACTGCCCGCGGCAAGGCAGTACAAACCCGCGCCGTGCTGAATGCCATTAAACAGGGTAAAGTTTTGGGCGCAGGACTTGATGTACTGGAAATTGAAAAATTCCCGACCCTTGCCGAGCAGGAATGGTTTGATGAGCTGCGCAAGTCGGGCAAAGTGATCCTAACCCCCCACGTAGCCGGCTGGACATTTGATTCATATCGCAAAATCAGCGAGGTGATGGCCGCGAAGCTTGCTTCGCAGTACATGGTCCATGGTCGATAGTCCATGGCCATTTATCAATAAATAAAATTCTGCCATGGACTATTGACCATCGACAAATTCTGCTATGGACTATGGACTAAAATCTATCGACTTAAAAAAACATTATCAATCAACCTCGTCTTCCCCACTTTAGCCGCCACCAGGGCGATGATGCTTTTGGAATGTCCGGTTGCGGGGTGCAGGGTATCCGCATCAGCAATTTCAAAGTAATCGGGCTCAACGCCGGGTTCGCTGCTAATCATGCGGTCGGCTTCCTGTTTTAACGCGGCCAGCTTGTCCCTGCTGAAATTATCTTTTACCCAGTTTAATGTTTTTGAAAGGACGAGGGCATGCTGCCTGTCTTCGGCGGTAAGGTGGATATTTCTCGAGCTCATGGCCAGGCCGTCGGTTTCGCGCAGGATGGGGCACATCACCAGTTTAACCGGCATACTCAGTTGCTCCACCATATGGCTGATGATCATAAACTGCTGGTAATCCTTCTGACCGAAAAAAGCAGTATCAGGCTTTACAATGTTAAACAGTTTATAAACCACCTGGGTTACCCCCTGGTAGTGCCCCGGCCTGAATTTCCCCTCCAGCAAATGCTCCGCTTCACCGATGTTTAAATGCCATTTCTCATTACCATCATAAATTTCACTCACCGGGGGATTGAACAAAACATCGCAACGACCTTTCTCAAGCATCTTAATATCCGCCTCAATGGTGCGGGGGTATTTTTCCAAATCGTTGGGATCATTAAACTGGCTCGGGTTTACAAAAATACTGCAAACAACTTCGTCGTTGTTTTGCCTTGCCAGTTCAATTAACGACAAGTGCCCCTCGTGTAGGGCGCCCAAAGTAGGTACAAAACCAATGGTTTTGTTTGTATCCCTTATTTGTTGCAAAAATTGCCCCAGGGAGTGCTTTGTTGTAAAAATGTTCAAATCAATAGAAATTACTAAATCCGGCAAAGTTGTACATTTCATTAAAACCTACCAAATTTTACTTGCATTATTGGTTGCCAGTTCATATAATAATGCTTATATTTGCAAACTCAATTTTATAGGCTCTTTATTTATAATTTAATACTGATTTAGTGATGGGTAAATCTAAGCTTTTGTTTATAACTCACGAAATGTCTCCTTTCCTTGAACTCTCAAAAATTTCTGAAATTACGCGCCAGCTACCGCAGGCCATGCAGGAAAAAGGTTACGAAATACGTATCCTGATGCCTCGTTTCGGAAATATCAATGAGAGAAGGAACCGTTTGCATGAAGTGATACGTTTATCGGGGATGAATATTATCATCAATGATAACGACAATCCGCTGATAATTAAAGTTGCTTCTATACCTGCAGCGCGGATGCAGGTGTATTTCCTGGATAATGAAGAATACTTCCAGCGTAAGCATGTTTTTACCGATAAAGACGGGAAATTTTATGCTGACAACGACGAACGGATGATCTTCTTTTGCAAAGGCGCACTCGAAACAGTGAAGAAATTAGGCTGGGCCCCGGATATCATCCATTGCCATGGCTGGATGAGCGCACTGGTGCCTGCTTATTTAAAAACTACCTACAAGGACGATCCAACCTTTAAAAATTCAAAAATAGTTTACTCTATTTACGAAAACGACTTTACTACTTCAATGGATCCTGATTTTGCACAAAAGGCGGTGATGGGCGATATGACCGAAAAACACACCGAGGCTTTTAGCGCAGGAACAAATTCAGCATTATATGCCGGTGCCATCCAGTACAGCGACGGATTGGTTCTGGCCGGTGAAAATATCGACGAAGAAGTGTTAAATATTGTTAAAAACAGCAATAAATCCGTTTTAGAGTTCGAATCCACCGCTGATTTCGAAAATTATTACAATTTTTACGACGAAATTGCCAATGAGGAATTGGCACATGTTGTATAAGCTTTGAGATCATATATGAAATTTTTCCGCTTAGACTTATTGACACTGTTGATAAGTCTTTTTATTTTGAATAGTTGTAAAAATCAGGATGCCGTCGGCCTTGGCGTTGGTACGTCTGGCCAGGCAGCCAGCAATCTGATAGATACATCAACAATTGTTATTAATACGGTTACTGAAAATCATGCGATAACTTCGGGGATGGCAAAAAACCCTATAGCCTGGTTTCGCGACCCGATATTGGGAACGACATCTACCGCTATGGCCACCGACCTGAATTTACCGGGACAGGGCGCATATACCCCTCCAACAGGGACCATAACTATTGATTCGGCAAGGCTGGTGTTGAATTATGCCAATGGTTTTTATGGCGACTCCATCACCTCAAGCTATACTATAAATGTATACCAGCTGAAATCGCTGTTCAGGACGGATACTTCCTATTACGACAACAAAAATTTTGGCTATAGCGCCACAAACTTTGCGGATTACTCGTCACAGACCCCGATAGGGTCGCTGACCTTTAATGCCAGGCCGCATGATTCGATAAAGGTTTACAATATTATTACCGGTGCGCCTGATACTTTGATTAAAGTACCACCACAGATCAGGATCCCAATCAATCCTCAGTTCATTAACACCAATCTTTTTGAGGCGAGCTCCTTTACACTTGGTTCCAACTCGGTTTTTAAAAACAGTGTCAGGGGGCTGTTAATCAAACTCGATTCAACAAAAACAACCGGAGCCGGCGGCGCTATTATGTTCAGTAATGCCGATTCACTGATGGTTTATTACAGGTCGGTAAGTGGCACAACCATTGATACTGCTGTTGTAAAACTTCCGATAGCAAGTACTGCAACCGCTATTCACCACAATTATCCCGCTGCCATCCATACAGAACTTAATGACAGCGTAAGTGGCTCACGAAATACATTCTACCTGCAGGGCCCCATTGGTTTAAGGGCCAAAATAAGTTTTCCGCATTTATTGCAAAATTTCAGGGCTGCTCTGTTGAGTAAAGACAGCGATATCGTAATTAACCGCGCCGAACTGGTGGTAACACCGCAACCAGGGAGCTTTATTCCGTATTCCCCAATCCCCAAAATAACCATGTACCAGCTTGACCTTGCACTGCAGCGTATTGAATTGCAGGACGCAAGTGCTTCAGATCCACGTTCAGGAGGGATAGCCGTTTTTGGCGGATTCTACAATTCAACGCAAACCGAATATCATTTTATTATTACAGCGTACCTGCAGGATCTGCTATACGGGAAGACGGTAGACTATGGCACCTATATTGGTGCGATAGATAACACAAATACGTCATCGGTGGATATTGCCGCCACTGCGCAGGTTGCATCGCGCATGGTCGCCGTCGGCACAAACAAAGATCCGAATTACCGGCTTAAATTGAATATAATTTATACTAAGGTGAAGAAATAGTGATTAGCTGATGGAAGGTTAGAGATCAGAAAAAATATTATTTTAAAGTTGAAAGGTTGTGGTGTAAAAACATTACAACCTTTCAACTTTAACAGCAAATCCAAGCTAGCGGCCGTCAGTCGCAGCTTCTTCCGGACTTCCGGACTTTACTGACTTCCGGACTAAACTCTAATTAACTAATCAACTAAACTAAACCTTATGTTGTTACCTTTGTTTAACTAACATTAATATTAAAAATTCATGTGTGGAATTGTAGGTTATATAGGTTTTAGGGATGCATACCCGATTATTATAAAAGGGCTGCACCGTTTAGAGTACCGGGGATACGATAGTGCCGGTATTGCGTTATTTGATAAGGGGCTAAAGGTTTATAAAAAAGCCGGTAAAGTTAGCGACCTTGAAAATTTTGTTAAGGATATTGATTTGCACGGCTCCATTGGCATGGGCCACACCCGTTGGGCAACCCATGGGTCGCCAAGCGACCGCAATTCGCACCCGCATTCATCCGGGAACAGGAAGCTTACCATCATCCATAATGGCATCATCGAAAACTATGGCCCTATAAAGGAAACATTAACCAATAAGGGCCACATTTTTAAAAGCGACACTGATACCGAGGTATTGATCCACCTGGTAGAGGATATACAAAATGAGACCGGTTTTGACCTGCGCGAATCAGTTAGGGTAGCCTTAACCAAAGTAATCGGCGCTTATGCCATTGTAATTATGAGCGATGACGAACCAGACCTGTTAATTGCTGCCCGAAAAGGCAGCCCTATGGTGATTGGTGTAGGTAAAGGCGAATATTTTATCGCTTCAGATGCTACACCAATTGTGGAGTACACAAAAAATGTGATCTATTTAAACGATAACGAGGTAGCTTACATCAGCCGTGAAAACCTGCTGATCAAAAATATCGACAATATCGTACAAACCCCGTACATACAGGAACTCGATCTGAAGCTTGAAATGCTGGAAAAAGGTGGCTATGACCACTTTATGCTAAAAGAAATCTATGAGCAGCCCCGTTCCATCCGTGATTGTATGCGCGGCCGCATTTACCCGCAACAGGGCAAAGTTCAGTTAGGTGGAATAAAAGAATACACCGAAAAACTTAAAAATATTGATCGTATCATTATCGTAGCCTGCGGCACCTCATGGCATGCCGGTTTGGTTGGCGAATATTTGATAGAAGAGTATGCCCGGGTACCTGTTGAGGTTGAATATGCGTCGGAATTCAGGTACCGCAACCCTATTATTACTGAAAAAGACCTGGTGATCGCTATCTCTCAATCGGGTGAAACAGCCGATACTATGGCAGCTATCGAACTGGCGAAAGAAAAAGGCGCAACTATATTCGGCATTTGTAATGTTGTAGGCGCATCTATACCCCGCACTACACATGCCGGGGTTTATACCCACGCCGGCCCCGAAATTGGGGTGGCATCAACTAAAGCATTCACCGCACAGGTTTCAGTTTTAACTTTAATGGCTTTTTATATTGCCCAGCAAAGGGGTACTATTACCCAAAGTAAACTGGTTGAACACCTAACCGAGTTAAATTCAATACCCGAACTGGTTGAACGTGCTTTAAAATCAAACGATCACATTAAAGAAATCGCCTATAAATTCAAGGACTCTACCAATTGCCTGTTCCTCGGTCGTGGCAGTTCGTTCCCTGTAGCATTGGAAGGCGCATTAAAGCTCAAGGAGATCTCTTACATCCACGCCGAAGGTTATCCTGCCGCCGAAATGAAACACGGCCCTATCGCTTTAATTGACGATGATATGCCGGTGGTATTTATCGCCACCAAAGATTCATCATACGAAAAAGTGATCAGCAATATACAGGAAGTAAAAGCCCGCAAAGGGCACGTCATTGCCATAGTAACCGAAGGTGATACAGAAGTAAAAGGAATGGCCGACTATGTGATCGAGATCCCTGAAACCGACGAGGCCTTTGTACCATTATTAGCCACCATCCCGTTGCAACTACTGGCCTACCATATCGCCGTAATGCGCGGGTGCAACGTTGACCAGCCCCGTAACCTGGCCAAATCGGTAACGGTGGAGTAGTTTTCAGTTGGCAGTTTTAAGTTTGCAGTTTGCAAAAAGTTCCGTGCTAAAAAATAAAAATGGGCAGTCTGCAAGTCAAACTGCAAACTGCCCACTAATAACTGCCCACTGAATCAAACGTACGCTGCCATTGATTTCATTGCTTCATCTGTATTTATCTGCAGACCCTTTGCAACAGCCATTCCGAGGCCAATATCGGCCCTGAACCAGTGGCAAAGCTGTCGGTTGATAATCAGTTCGCGTTTTGGTCCTTCAATACCGCTCATAGCGCCGGTAATGTTTTTTATGAGTTCATGTTTTTCATCATCGCTCATCAGGCGGTATAAGTTGCCTGGCTGGGTATAATGATCATTTTCGCCTTCGGCATTACGGTCGTACCAGCCGGCAACACCTGTTCCCAAATCCCACGATGGTTCTTTATAATGTTCATCGGCCACAATATCATCAAAACTGTTAGGGAAGTAATTGGGTGCCGAGCCGCCATTGCCGTCAACACGCATCTGGCCGTCGCGTTCGTAATTGTTTACTGCAAACGGGCACCGGTTTACCGGGATCTGCTCATAACTCCCGCCCAAACGGTGACGGTGTGCATCCGGGTAGGATAACAAACGCCCCTGCAGCATTTTATCCGGCGAATAACCGATACCATCTACCACATGAGCGGGTGCAAAAGCAGATTGCTCCACATGGGCAAAATAATTATCCGGATTTTGATTCAATTCAAGCACACCCACATCTATCAGCGGGAAATCACCGTGCGGCCAAACTTTTGTTAAGTCGAATGGGTTCCAGTGATAGGTTTTCGCTTGCTGTTCGGTCATTACCTGTATTTTAAGGTCCCATTTTGGGAAATCGCCATTGTCAATGGCATGCAACAGGTCGTGCTGCGCAAAATCAGGATCCACGCCCCGCATAGCGCTGGCTTCGTCGCCGGTAAAGTTTTTAATCCCCTGTTGGGTTTTAAAGTGAAATTTCACCCAGTGGCGCTCATTCTTCGCATTGATCATGGAAAATGTATGGCTCCCGAATCCATCCATGTGCCGGTAGCCATAGGGCGTACCACGGCTTGACATCAGGATGGTCACCTGGTGCAAACTTTCAGGGTTTAACGACCAAAAATCCCACATCATGGTCGCGCTTTTGCAGTTGGTATAAGGGTCGCGCTTTTGGGTATGGATAAAATCGCTAAACTTTTTAGGGTCCTTTACAAAAAATACCGGGGTATTATTCCCCACCAAATCCCAGTTGCCTTCTTCGGTATAAAATTTCAGCGCAAAACCCCGCGGGTCGCGTTCTGTATCTGCCGAGCCCTTTTCGCCCCCGACAGTTGAAAAACGAAGGAAAGTTTTGGTTTGTTTGCCAATTTGATTGAAAAGTTTAGCCTTTGTGTATTTCGAAATATCATGCGTAACGGTAAAAGTACCATAAGCTCCTGAACCCTTGGCATGCACTACCCTTTCAGGGATGCGTTCGCGGTTAAAATGGGCCATTTTTTCGTGCAGGATAAAATCCTGCAGCAATATTGGCCCCCTCGGGCCTACGGTCATGGAGTTTTCATTCTCCGCATACGGTATACCGGATGCTGTAGTCAGTTTTTTTTTGTTGGTTTCCATAGAAGTTTATTTAAAAGACGATCAAACTTCAAAATAATTTTTCAATAGAAAAAATCAATAATTACTATATTTGTATAGATAAAAACTATGGAAAGAATCAAGAGTCAAGAACCAGGAACCAAGATTTAAGAAGAAAAACGGGCAAACTACCGTGTATCTTGTCTTTTATCGTCTTTCCCTGTCTTGATTCCTGGTTCTTGACTCTTGATTCTTAAATTATGACCATTACCCAGCTTGAATACGTTGTAGCCGTTGATACCTACAGAAGTTTTGTATCGGCCGCCGAAAAATGTTTTGTTACGCAGCCTACACTGAGCATGCAGATCCAGAAACTGGAAGATACGCTCGGTGTTAAACTGTTCGACCGCAGCAAACAGCCGGTTATCCCGACAGAGATCGGCAACGAAGTGATCGCACAGGCAAGAATCTTGCTTTCAGAAGCAGAGAAGATCAAGGAGATCATCAGCGACAGGCAGCGGGAGCTTTCGGGTGAACTGAAAGTAGGCATCATCCCAACCGTTGCGCCGTACATCCTGCCCAAAATATTGCACGGCTTTATCGAAAAATACCCCCAGGTAAAGCTCATTGTGTCCGAACAAACAACCGAACAGATTGTCCAGGAGTTAAAATTAGGGATGATCGACTGCGGCATCCTGTCCACCCCGCTGCACGAAAGCAGCCTGACGGAGATCCCCGTTTTTTATGAAAACTTTGTGGCTTACGTGTCCAAAAACAGCAAACTCTCCAAAAAGAAAAGCATTAGCCCGGATGATATTGATATGGAAGAGATCTGGATCTTAAACGAGGGCCACTGCATGCGCGAGCAGGTGTTAAACATCTGCCAGCGGCGCAAATCCACCCAAAGCTTTAAACACTTTGAATACAATACCGGCAGCGTTGAAACGCTGAAACGGATGGTCGACCAAAACAATGGCGCCACCATTTTACCCGAATTGGCCTTATCCGAACTAACAGACAAACAGTTAGATAAAGTGCGCTATTTTAAATCACCCGAACCCGCGCGGGAAGTCAGTGTAGTGATCCAGCGTAACTTTTTAAAGCGCAGGCTGATAGAAGCCCTTAAAAACGAAATCCTGGAATTTTTACCCAAGCGGATGAAAAGCAAGAAGAAAAAAGAGGTGATGGATATTTGAAAAGACTGTAAGTTGGGAAACCCGCATGCGGGCAGGCGGGGCCCTAAAGTCGGGCAAGTACATTTAAGACAGGGATATTTAAAACTTTGAAAGTATTGTTTTATTGCAATCCTTTATCTTATATTGTAACGCTTTATCCGTTAAACCTTTACGGCTATGAACCTGCGTTTGAAATTGCCCGTACCTGTTGCTTCTAAGAAACGCTTTTATGCGTTGACTGTGCCAGTAATAACGATAGCTATCGGGATTGGTCTTGCTTCCTGTAATAATACGCAAAACAACATTGAACAACCGTCGCCAACTGAATATACACAGCCTGTTATACGGCCCCTAAAATTCAGCAAGCCTAAAAAAACAAGCTGGGCTGATGTTAAAGCGGTGGCAGCAACGCCCCGCGTTTCAAAGGCAGCCTGGGATAAACTTCCTGAACAAGCTTACGATACCACCGGGCCAAAACCCTTTGCATACCCGGTTGGGGAAAGCAAATTTGACCCTGGCACACTTCCCGAAAAGGACCTGGATATCGATAAGCTGCCATCACATCCGCTGAAGTTTAAAACCTATATCCTGCCTTCGCCAAAATTGATAAAAGGTGCTAAACTTCAATTAAAAGGCGGGAATTTATATCTTTTGGGGTTTGGAGACGACCCACAGAATTCGGGGATAACGATCTCCGCTTTGCTACAGGACAGAGACGGCTTTTTGTGGATCGCCAGCACCCAGGGCCTTTTTCGTTTCGACGGGGAAAATCTTTTATTGTTTTTATCAAACCCCGAAAGTAATAATTGTTACGGCATGCTGCAGGATAACCTGGGCAACATCTGGATGACAGATAGTTTCGGCCCGTTAGAAATACTCGACCCCAAAGGAGGCATATTAAAGAAATCAATAGCCCGCCAGGGCCTTGACGGCCTTCACCGTTTAATGCTGGACAAGCAGCAAAGAGTGTGGGCAACTTCAGATTCCGGTGTTGTTAAAATCATCGACCCGAAAGCGCAAACCGTTAAAACGCTCGATAAAGCGCACGGCCTGTTTACTCCCAACAGAACAGTCGGACTGCTCAAAGATAAAAGTGGAAATATTTGGATAAGTCAGGGCGGCGGGGGACTGAATATACTGGACCTTAAAAATAAAAAAATTAAGCACCTTGACCAGGCGCATGGTTTAAGTTCAGACCGGATCAACAATATATTTTGCGACAGCACCGGCCGTTTATGGATTGGGATATACGGAGGGCTGATCAATGTAATCGACCTTCAAAAAAATTCTATACAAACCATCCGGGAACTGCAATCCGCAGCTCCGCGGATGTATGTAATAAGTTTATCGCAGGACGATAAAGGCAGGATTTGGATAGGAACAGGCGCAAATGGAGTAGGAATTATAGACCCCGAACAGCGAACGATTGTCCACCTGAAAAATAATAACGGCTTAGCTTCCAACGATGTTTATGGGATCGTCCACGACAACTCGGGCCAGGTGTGGTTAGGCGCAGGCTCGGGGTTAAATATGATTGGCGGGAACAAGGCTGTTATCGAACATATCGGCAAAGACAGTACAAACAACTTAATGGAAGACCGGCAGGGCCTGATCTGGCAGGCTACCGACCATGGGGTGAATATCCTGGACCGTAAAAAAAGGACTAAAAGGCACCTGGGCGTTGAACAAGGGCTTGCAAACGATGTCGTCCATTTCATTAAAGAGACAAAAGAGGGATTTTTTATTTCTACGGACTCCAGTTTAGAAATATTGGATACAGCTAAAAAAACAATCACGCACCTTAGCAGCAGTTATTCTAATATTTTGTTCGACAAGGCGGGCCGGGTATGGTACCTGGATGAAGCCGAAAGAGGAATAAACATGTATGACCCGAAACGCAAAACGATTAAGCATTTTGGTAAAGATGAGCTACAGCTTGATCGTTATATTTGGTTTATGTGTATGGATGCTCAGGGCCGCATCTGGTTAAGTGCAGTTGACGGAACCATCGAGCTTGTTGATCCCGATGCTGGTACTGTTCAATTTTTAACAAACACAGTGGCGAATAGAAATTATAATATAGTTCACTTTTTACCTGATAATAACGGGAATATATGGATGGGCACCGAAACGGGTATTTACATAGCCGACCCTAAAAACCAAACCTTAATTCATCTTTCTGCCGCGCAAGGCCTTATAAATAACAGGGTATTGTCGATGGTGCAATATAGGGGAAGCATTTATGCCGGCACTAAGCAGGGTGTAACCGTGATCACCCCGCCTGCTGAAGGCGTTAGCGCCAAAGGAAAATGGCAGACGGTGTCCTATGGAATATATGGAAGGCACCCGGTTAGTTACTCTGCCGACCTGATAACGCGGGACGGCCAATACTGGTCGGGTGATGTGGGGACCACGGCATTGGATCTGTCGAAGAAAAATACTATTGAATCTGGCCCTTTTATTACCGGGATAAGTATATATGACCGCCAGGCGGGTTTTATAGATCAGTCGAAGTTTAAGTCGTTCACAAAAGACACTCTTTGGGAGCTTAATGAACGAAAGTTTTACCAGAATGGTCCAAAACCGACAGACGTAAATTATGCGTCGCAAATTGGTTTAAACTGGGATGGTGTTGCGGGCCCGGGTAATATGCCAATAAATTTACAGGTGCCGTTCGATCAAAATTTTATTCAGTTTCATTACGGCAGCCTGAATTTAGCGCCACATGATACAGTAGCATACAGATACATATTAATTGGTGTCGACAAAAAATGGAGTGATAAAACAAATGAAACATCCACCATTAATTATATGAACCTCCAGCCGGGTAACTATACGTTTGCAGTGACCAGCAGGAATTCCGAAAATGTATGGAGTGATCCTGTAAAATTTAAATTTACCATTACGCCGCCCTGGTGGCAAACATGGTGGGCTTATATCATTTATGCCGCCCTGTTTGCAGGTGCTGTATGGGCTTTTATTTACTACCGTTCACTTCAGCTGGTAAAGGAAAAACGTCTGCTTGAAGATAAGGTACGCCTGGCCACCGAAGAAATAATGCAGCAAACGGAAGAAATAGCGGCGCAGCGTGATTCCCTGGAAACCCAGCGAAATGACCTGGAAAGAACACTCGGAGAATTAAAAACTACGCAAACGCAGCTCATCCAGTCTGAAAAAATGGCATCACTGGGTGAACTTACCGCGGGGATAGCCCATGAGATACAAAACCCGCTCAACTTTGTCAATAATTTTTCAGAGGTAAGCGTTGAGTTGCTGCAGGAGTTGAAAGAAGGGGCCAGGGCAGGGAACATTGAAGATATAATGAGTATTACCGATGACCTGACGCAAAACCTGGAAAAAATAAACCATCATGGCAAGCGTGCCGATGCCATTGTAAAAGGAATGCTTGAGCATTCGCGTGCAGGCAACGGGCAAAAAGAGCCAACTAACCTTAACGCGTTGGCTGACGAATACCTCCGCCTGTCCTATCATGGCCTGCGGGCAAAAGATAAATCATTCAACGCTGAAATGACCACTCATTTTGATCAAGGGCTGCCAAAAGTGAATATGTTCCCGCAAGATATTGGCCGGGTAATGCTCAATTTGTTCAATAACGCCTTTTACGCAGTCGCCCAAAAGAAGAAAACGGCGGGTGCAAATTATAATCCCGAAATAGCGGTAACCACATTAACCGAAAATGGCCACGCCATAATAAAAGTGAAAGACAATGGCGTAGGGATAACAGACGCGATCAAAGAAAAAATCATGCAGCCGTTTTTCACTACCAAACCTACGGGTGAAGGAACAGGTTTGGGCCTCTCTTTAACTTATGACATGGTAGTGAAAGGGCATGGCGGCAGTATTACCGTTAATAGCAAAGAGGGTGAATTTACGGAATTTGCAGTTTCACTACCTTTGGCATAAATAAGAAAACAGCTTTGAAGCGTTTTCTATTCATTCCACAATTGGCATTCGCCTTTCGCATTCAATAATTTCCGTATTTTTACCCCATGGCACAAATCCATTCATTTATCAATAACCCATACCAGGAAAATACTTATATTTTATATGATGACAGCGGCGAATGCGCTATCATCGATCCCGGTATGGAGACTGCCAGGGAACAAAATGCGGTAGTTAATTTCATCAGGGACAACCACTTGAAGTCGGTTTTATTGCTGAATACCCATTGCCATATCGACCATGTGCTGGGTAATAAATTTATTTTTGATCAATATGGCTTAAAGCCTAAATTCCATATCGGCGAGTTATCCATGCTGGAAGCGGTGATCAGCTACGCGCCATCAATGGGAATAAGATACGAAGTATCCCCTATCCCTGATGAATACCTGCCCGAAACCGGAACCATCAAATTCGGCAATACCGACCTGCAATTGATCTTCGCTCCTGGCCATTCACCGGCGCACCTTTGTTTTTATGATAAAGAAGCTAATCTGCTGGTCGGAGGTGATGTTTTATTCAGGGGAAGCATAGGCAGAACGGATTTGCCCGGCGGAAATTTTAGCCAACTGATAGATAATATCGAACAGAAACTGTTTACTTTGCCCGATGACTGTACGGTTTACCCCGGCCACGGCCCAAAAACAACCATCGGTTACGAAAAACAAACCAACCCCTTTTTAACTTAATAGAACAAGGCCTGTAATCAATAATTCATTACCCCGCTAATTCACTAAATCACTAATTCACTAAATCACTAATTGAACACCTCCATTTACATAGCCAAAAGGTACCTGTTTTCCCGAAAGAAAATGCATGCTATCAACATCATTTCGGGTATTTCTATGGCCGGAGTTTTGATTGGCAGTGCGGCATTGGTCATTATTTTATCAGTGTTCAACGGTTTTGAGGTAACTATTTTAAATTTATACGGAAATTTTTGCCCCGAAATAAAAATTGAACCCCGCCTGGGTAAAACCTTTAACCCGAGTACCGCTTATTTTAATTTGCTGCACCAGGATACACGGGTATTTTCCTTCACCCCGGTGTTACAGGAAAAAGCGCTGATCAAATATGATAACAAGTCTTTTATCGGGACCATCAAAGGGGTAGGCCGCGATTTTTTAAAAAGCCCTTTAATCGACAGCACTATACAAAATGGGTCCTTTACTTTAAGATCTGGGGGGCAGGAATATGCTGTTTTAGGGGCAGAGGTGGAAAACAACCTTGGGGTGAATGTAAAAGACAAGTTCTCCACCATCCAGATCTATTCGCCCCGCCGACAGGCCGGGAACGGGACGGATCCGCTGGATGAGTTTGTAGTACGCCCTATAACCCCTGCAGGCGTTTTTGAAGTAGGCCAGGATTTTGACGACATGGTGGTAACCACCATCGATTTTACCCGCGAACTGCTTGATCAGCCCGAAAATGTAACCGCCTTAGAGATCAACTACAAAAAAGGTACAGACCTTGATGAGGTGCAGAAGGCTATCCAGGAAAAAATTGGCAAAGATTTCACCGTAAAAAACCGCCGCGAGCAAAACACCGAATTATATAAAACATTAAACTACGAGCGCTGGTTTATTTTTATGATATTAACATTTGTATTAATTATTGCTATATTTAATATTATTGGCTCATTAACCATGCTGGTAATTGATAAACGAAAGGACATAGCTATTTTAACCAGCCTTGGCGCAAATAAACGATTAATACAAGGCATATTTTTTTGCGAGGGAATGATGATATCTATCACCGGTTGCATAACAGGTATAGTTTTAGGGCTGGGATTTTGTATATTGCAGCAACGATTTGGTTTGGTAAAAATGGGCTCAAAGATGTCCATGATCGATGCTTACCCGGTATCTATGCGGCTCAGTGATTTTGTGCTGGTGTTTTTTACAGTAAGCATAATAGCCGTAATTGCATCTGGCATAAGCGCCCGGTTAAGCATTAAAGGATTGACTGACATCAAACATGATTTATAATTTTGCAGGATGAGGCTGAAGGTTACACTTTATTTGATTTTTATACTGCTTGCCGGAATGTTTTCATGCAAAAGTCACTCTAATAACCCAAATGCTACTGTTTATAAAGGAGTTTATAGCTTTGGCCCGGAGGTAAAATCATTTAAAGATTGCGACAGCGGCCAGGAGTTTTGGGTTACGGACAGTTCCAAACAATTGGAATTAAAGTATTCGCAGTTAAATTTCGAAAAGCCATACGTTCCCGTTTATGTTGAAGTGGAAGGAATGAAAATTCATTCGGATAAAGAAGGCCTTGGTTCGGAATTTGACAGTACCCTTGTCGTAAAAAAATTAATAAAAATCACAAAAGAGATTCCGCAGGACATGTGTAATTGAATGAGTGAGTTGTGAATGGTGAGTGGTTGAGGAAAAAGAGGGCGATAAAAATAAAAGAATTTTTAATAAAATTTGCGACAAGATGTTAGCTTTAAATTTTCATCTCGTTATTTATATAAACTACCATGGAATCGAAGAGACAGCAGAAATTTGCAGGAGTGATACAGCAGGACCTTGCCGCTATTTTTCAACGCGAGGGCATTAATTATTTACCAAATACATTAATCACTATAACTAAAGTACGGGTTACGCCCGACCTGGCTATTGCAAGGGTGTTTTTGAGTTTTTTTAACAACACTAATCCACAACTGGCCCTCCAAACTATTAAATCACATGGCAATGAGATCCGTTATAAACTGGGTGCAAGGATAAAAGACCAGGTGAGGGTTATCCCCCAGCTGGAGTTTTTTATTGATGATACCAGCGAGTACGTTGAGCGCATGGATAAAATATTTGATAAAATAAGTAAAGAAGACCGTCAACCCGAAACTGAATAATTAAAAAATGAGCGCTTCTGTGCAGTTAGCAACTTTTGTAAAAACACACCCTGATACCGTTGGCCGCCTGGTTGACTTTAACCCGGTGAAGGATAAATTATACCAGTTTGACCTTACCATTGGTAATAAAGAACTTGATGCGGCAACCATTGCCGACCATGCAAAATTCGGCAAATGGGTAAACAATAAGCTGGAGGCAACCGGTGCTAAATACGGCATCGGCGGCTATATGGAGAACCGGAATATTTATGCCCACAGCCCTTTATTTAACAGCGGAGATGTTAAGCGCCGGCACCACCTCGGGGTTGACATATGGGGAAAGGCAGGCATGCCGATTTACAGCCCGCTTAAAGGAAAAGTACACAGCTTTAAAGACAATAATAATTTAGGCGATTATGGCCCCACCATCATTTTAGAGCATGACCTTGACGGTTTGAAATTGCATACACTTTACGGCCACCTGAGCCGTAAAAGCCTTGAAAACCTGAGGGTGGGGCAACACATTATCGCCGGTGAGAGAATTGCGGCATTAGGCGATGATAATGAAAACGGGTACTGGCCGCCGCACCTGCATTTCCAGCTGATATTTGATATGGAAGGAAAAGAAGGCGATTACCCGGGCGTTTGCAGTTTGGACGAAAAGGAGAAATACCGCAAAAACATTCCCGACCCGCAACTGATCCTTCAATTTCCGAAAGCGGTGAATGCTTAGATATTGAGATTCAGACCTATACAAACTGTGAACTTTGTGCCTTCTTTGTGCCCGCTGTGTTCCGTAGGAACGTTTGGTGGTCGCCGAATTGACGGCAGTAAAGCGATATTTGCGCCTATTTTTTTGTGGGTTAACTTAAATTTGCGACAGACCCTGAGACAGAAAATCCATACTTATTTCGCCAGCACAAAATCCACCGGCACTCATTTATTAAAAAAATAAATATATTTAGAGAAGAAATAACAGCCCAAAACATTTCATCCCTAAATAAATTTAAATGAGCGGATCAGAACCCGGCAAAATTGGCTTATGGGCCAGTACTTCCTTAGTAGTTGGTAATATGATCGGCGCGGGCATTTTTTTAGTGCCCGCAGCTATGGCTTCCTACGGCAGCATTAGCCTGCTGGGCTGGTTATTTTCGGGCATCGGCACGTTTTTCCTGGCCAAGGTTTTCGCTAACCTCAGTAAAATGCTGCCAAACTTAACTGGCGGGCCCTATGCCTATACCCATCATGCTTTTGGTGATTTTGCGGGTTTCCTGGTAGCCTGGGGTTACTGGCTGTCAAATGTTTGCGCAATTGCGGCAATTGCTATATCCTTGATAAGTGCATTAAGCACATTTGTTCCATTCTTAGATTCTTCAAACATTCAAGACTATAACCCGGTTATGTCTGCTTTAACCGGATTAGGCTTTATCTGGCTGGTAACCGGAATAAATAACCTCGGAATCAAAACATCTGGAAATGTGCAAGTAATCACTACCATAGCCAAACTGTTGCCGCTGGTTGTCATCGCCATCGGCGGCTTATTTTTCATCAGGCTGCAAAATTTTCATCCCTTTAACAGTAGCGGCAAATCAATTTTGGAGGGTATATCTGCCACAGCCGCTATCACGATGTATTCTTTCCTTGGGATAGAATGTGCTTCAATTCCGGGAGGAAATGTGGAGAATCCTGAGAAAACCATATCCCGCGCAACCATGCTGGGCCTGGGGATTACCGCCCTGGTTTATATTTTAGGCAGCGTTAGCATAATGGGCATCATTCCGCAAAAAACATTAACCACCTCGCTTACACCATACGCCGATGCTGCTGTCATCATGTTTGGCAGCAATGCACGTTACTGGGCAAGCTCCGGCGTAGCCATAGCCGCCTTTGGCGCCTTAAACGGTTGGGTATTGGTGCAAGGTCAGTTCCCTTACGCGGTGGCAAAGGATAAATTGTTTCCAGGGTTTTTCAGCAGGCTTAATATAAATGGAGCGCCATGGCTGGCAATCATTTTCAGCAGTTTCGTCGCCTCGCTGCTAATGATGATGAATTATACCAAGGGGTTGGTTGAACAGTTTAAATTTCTGATACTACTCACCACGTTGACTACCCTTGTTCCTTATCTTTTTTGTGCTACCGGGTATATTATTATTAAACTGGATAAAAAACACCTCCATAGCGGCGGTTGGGCGTCGACGATCCTTATCGGTGCCCTGGCCTTTGCCTATTCGTTATGGGCAGTTGCCGGCTCGGGCCAGGATACCGTTTATTATGGCTTTTTATTATTGATGGCAGGCATACCTTTTTATGTATGGAGCCTGTATAAAAAAGGGCTGGACACTAACCAGCCGTAAAGGCCAACGTCGTTAAGTTGAGGGGGAAAAGTGTAAAAATGTAATATCGAATAATGAACCTGCCCGCTGGTAGGCTGGTGTTGAATATCGAACGCCGAAGTTTTTTACTTCATTATTCTACATTCGATATTGGGTGTTCGATATTAAACTTTTAACTTAATGACACTGCCGTAAAGGCCGCAAAACAGCTCGCCATCCGGCAAAATCAACCTCTATTCCCATATTAAAATTGTTACACACTTAATATTTGACAAACAGTGATTTTGCATGTTTAATCAATAAATATTAAACCACATCAAACATGAAAAATCTAACTTTTATCACTCTTTTATTGCTGCTTTCAACTATCGTGGCTAAAGCGCAGGAAGTAAAAAAAGCCCAGCCCGACAGTATTATCAGGGTCATCCCTGTTGGCGATCCACGACATTCATCCTATTTGTACACCATCGGCGACAAATTGCGGACAAGCGATGAGGTAGCCGTAAAACTGATGTCCTATGCACCGTCGGCTGCCGAATTTCATGCTGTTAAAAGTAACGTCACCTGGGTTTATGTTTCCTTCGCCGGCGCTGCAGTTTCGGGCCTTGGCGCAGTTATTGAATTTGCCAATAACAGTAAGTATGCCGGCGCAACAACGGGCGTTGTTAACGGCCAGGCCTCCTTTATTTACCAGCACCATAGTTTAACCGGGGCATATGTTTTTACAGGAATAGCAACGGCCTTTTTGGTTTCGTCCATGGTAAATCTTTCCAGGGTTGCATTTCATAGCCACAAAGCGCTTCAATTGTATAACCAGCGTTTTGAGTAGATTGAGGGCCGGGGCATCAAAGTTTTAACGATTGCTAATATCAGGTTAAACTTCTAAGTTTGGCGATATGCTTATTTCAGAATCCGCCCTGCGCACTTTTACCCAAAATATTTTTATGGCGATGGGCTGTAGTGACGAACATGCCGTATTGGCGGCCGATGTGCTGATCCGGTCCGATCTTCGCGGTATTGATTCGCACGGTGTGGCACGCCTGGTTGGTTATGTGCGTTTGTGGGAAAAGAAACGCATCAATGCCAAACCCAATATTACTATCGTGCATGAAACGCCTACCACAGCTACGGTTGATGGCGATGCCGGCCTGGGGTTGGTGGTTGCGCCGTTTGCCATGCGCCTGGCAATTGAAAAAGCGGAGAAATATGGTTCGGGATGGGTATCCGTGCGGAACTCCAATCATTTTGGTATTGCGGGCTATCATTCTTTAATGGCAGTTGAAAAGGATATGGTCGGCATCGCCATGACGAACGCCAGCCCGCTGGTAGCGCCCACGTTTTCGAATGAGCGATTATTGGGCACCAACCCTATGTGTTATGCATTCCCGGCGGGAAAATACCCGCCTGTAGTGGTGGATATGGCGACATCTGCCGCAGCCAATGGCAAGCTCGAGATCGCCCAGCGATCAGGCAAACAGGTTCCGGAGGGTTGGATCCAGGATGCCAATGGTAATTTTACGACCGACCCGCATGCCTTAAAAAACGGCGGTTCGCTTTTGCCCCTGGGTAGCGACAGGGAGCACGGCAGCCATAAAGGTTTTGGCTTAAGTGCCACGGTTGATATTCTTTCGGCGGTACTATCAGGCGCTAATTACGGGCCATGGGTACCGCCGTTTGTATCTTTTCTGGAGCCGCCGGATGATCCGGTCGGTTTAGGCATCGGGCATTTTGTGGGCGCTATGCGCGTAGATGGTTTCCGCCCGGTGGATGAATTCAAGGCGAATATGGATAACTGGATCGGGCGGTTTAAATCGGCCTCAACTGTCAACTCAAATCAAAAAGTGATCATTCCCGGCGAACCGGAACTTGAAGCCGAAGCCGATAGAAAGAAAAACGGTATTCCGATTGTAGATGCGGTATGGAATGATTTACAAGGGCTGGCTGAAAAGTTCCAGTGCCCCCTAACCCCCTAAAGGGGGAATGTTTGTGGGTAATGCGTTGCGAAGATTTCCCGTTAATCAATCCGAAATCGAAATTCCGAAATCCGAAATCACTCTATCCCCCTCAAAAACCTGTCCCACCTTATTTTTTTGAATAACGGCGCGTCGCTATCCCAGCTCATATAAATAAATAAAGCTTTGCCTGATATGTGATCCTCGGGTACAAAACCCCAGTAACGCGAATCTTCCGAGTCGTGGCGGTTATCACCCAAAACCCAGTAGTAATTCATTTTAAAGGTATAGGTATTTGTTTTTTTGCCGTTGATAAAAATATCTGTTCCCTTTACTTCCAGCTTGTTGTGTTCATAAACCTCAATCGCCCGCTCATAAAGCGGAAAGGTCATGCTGTCGAGTTTAACGGTCCAACCCTTTTTGGGAATGATGATCGGGCCGAAATTGTCCGCGTTCCAATGATAATCGGGTACCCTGATATCAAGATTGGGGTCGAGAATAGTAGTACTGCTTCGCGGAAAAACGTCTTCCGAAACGCCCTTAGGCGCAATATCCGGAGCGAAATCTTTTACAGCTGAATACCTTTTCATAATGGCTGCCGACGCAGCCGTCATTGCGGGGTACTGGTGTTCCGGATAAAGGGTAATCTTTAACTCGTCATAGATGGATTCATTTAGTGAATCTTTCAATTGATATTTATATTCCATTTGTTCCCCGGGCGGATTGGTTGCCGCTTTGCTGTTTACATATACCTGCGCGTTAACAACGCTTAAGGTATCCCCCGGTATGCCCTGGCAGCGCTTAATATAATTTTCGCGTTTATCCACCGGGCGGTTATCGATGGTATCGGCAGGATAATTAAATACGATCACGTCACCCCTTTTTACGCTGCTGAAACCAGGCAAACGGAAATAAGGTAACTCCCATCCATCCCAATACGACCTGAAGTTAGTATTCGGCAGCGTGTGGCTGGTGAAAGGAAAACTAAAAGGCGTCATGGGTATCCTTGCGCCGTAGTTTAACTTGCTTACAAAAATATTGTCGCCCACCAAAAGCGTTCGTTCCATAGAAGGGGTGGGTATGGTAAAATCTTCAAATAATAACGCCCGTATAAAAACAGCCGTGAACACCGCGAAAAACAACGCTTGTCCCCATTGTATGGCCGAATTTGGTTTGATACTTTGGTGATATTGCACCCGAAATGCCGGGGATGCGGACGGACCTAAATAAGCGGTCTTAGCCTCAAATCCCCATTTTGGCAGGTAGACAAAGGGTAGCAGGACTGCGGCGGCACGATCCCGGATGGAAAATTTGCCATAGCACTTTATAAAATCGACTAAGATGCCAAAACTAACTATCCAATTGGCCAGCGGCAGAAACAGCCAGATCAACCACCAGCCCGGTCTGTGGCATATTTTCAGCATGATGTAACTGGAATAGAACGGAACCAGCGCCTTCCACCCTTTTTCTCCTGCTTTTTCAAAAAGTTTCCAATAGCCGGCAAGGGCTAAAAGTAGAAAAGGAGCAATGAAGATGAGAAGGAAAATATCGGTGCCAAGGTTCATTTTAGTTGAATGAGTTGATTGGGTTGGATTAAGTTGATTGAGTTTAAATAACGTGAATTCGATATAAGCGCTCTCGTTCGCCTCACCCCCGCCCTCTCCAAAGGAGAGGGAGTAAAGAACGAGGTTATAAGGCCAAAATTAACCACTTTGCATCGAAGTCCTCTCCTTTGGAGAGGATTTAGGTGAGGCAAAAACGGAATAATAGAGCTAAGAAATTATATCGAACTCCTGTTTAAATAAGCAATAATATTACAAAAAATTACCCGGCCAACCACTCACTTAATCAACCATTCAACTTAATCAACCAATTTAATGAATTCCCATAAACAGCCTGCTCCAGCGTATCTTGTGGAAGAAGGAAGCGTCATCATCCCAGCTCATCCAAACGAATAATGCTTTACCTACAATATGGTCCTCAGGCACAAAGCCCCAATAGCGCGAATCTTCCGAATCATGGCGATTATCGCCCATCATCCAGTAGTAATTCATCTTAAAGGTATAGGAAAGAGTTTTTATTCCGTTGATGTATAAGCCTCCGTCTTTAATCTCCATTTTGTTGTGCTCGTAAACTTCAATTGCACGTTCGTATAACGGGAAGTTTATTGAATCCAATTTTATCGTCCAACCCTTTTTGGGGATGATGATTGGTCCAAAGTTATCAACGTTCCAATGATAGTCCAGTACCCTGATCCCAAGATTGGCGTCAAGCACCGTAGTACTGCTTCTTGGAAAAACATCTCCCGAAGCGCCCTTGGGCGTAATATCCGGAGCGAAATCTTTTATATTTGAGTAACCTTTTAATATGTTTGCCGATGCAGCCGTCATTGCCGGGTACTGGTGTTGCGGATAGAGCGTAATCTTCAGATCGTCGTTTGTTGTAGCACTTAATGGACCTGTCAAATTATATTTGTACTCCATTTGCTCGCCCGGAGGGTTAGGAGCAGCTTTCCCGTTTACATAAACCTGTGCGTCAACTACACTCAAGGTGTCTCCCGGTATGCCCTGGCAGCGTTTAATATAGTTTTCGCGTTTATCTACCGGGCGGTTATTAATGGTATCGGCAGGGTAATTAAATACCACCACATCTCCTCTTTTTATGCTGCTAAAACCAGGCAAGCGGTAATAAGGCAGTTCCCATCCATCCCAATAAGCTTTTGTGCCGGTTACCGGCATGGTGTGGTGTGCAAAAGGGAAAGCAATCGGCGTCATCGGGGTCCGCGCGCCATAATTAACTTTGCTTACAAACAGAAAATCGCCAACAAGCAGCGATCTTTCCATAGATGGCGTAGGTATCACATAAGCCTCGATAAAAAAAGTACGGATAAGCGTAGCCGCTATTACCGCAAAAACTATCGCGTCGGCCCATTCACGAACAGCGCTTTTCTTTTTCTTATTTGGAGTATCTTTTTTCTTTTTCCAGAATTTCCAGTTCATTTTACAATATTGGGGATAATTTATGAGAATTAAGAGTCAGGAGTCAAGACAGAAATTTATAGGTTTTATGTATTTTATCCGCTTCTTTTTTGTCCTGTTTCTTGGCTCTTGACTCTTGGTTCTTGATTCCTGGCTCTT
>Ga0207076_1068_pt1 | contig 26783 bp, 24 predicted proteins | sample Alteio_BWMinHeat_62_FD_153568 | JGI IMG/M metagenome (GOLD analysis project Ga0207076, IMG submission 153568) | Enriched cells from forest soil in Barre Woods Harvard Forest LTER site, Petersham, Massachusetts, United States -... | ecosystem: Environmental > Terrestrial > Soil > Temperate forest >... | reverse complement strand
ATGGCGAAGGCACCCTAACCATCATCAAAGAAATTACACCCGACCAGTTTACCGTTGCACAAGTATTAAAAACCGAAAAAGGCGCCCGCACAAACGCGGTTGATCAGATCACCCATAATATTTATTTGCCTACGGCAGATTTTAAACCCAAAGACCCAAAATCTTTCAGGCCCGCTGCTATACCGGGAACATTCAGGGTGTTGGTGGTGAGCCAGTAGTCAGATTTGTCAACTTTTAAAAAGTTGACAAATCTTTCTTACTTTAATGCCGTGAATAACTACGAAAACAAAATAGGCATCAAATCATGGGCTGAAGAGGACCGCCCCAGGGAAAAGCTGGCGGGCCAGGGCAGGCGTGCTTTAACCGATGCGGAATTGATCGCTATCCTCATTGGTTCCGGCAGCCGGGATGAAACGGCGGTTGAATTGAGCAAACGCATCCTTCATCACTATGATAATGACCTGAACAAACTCGGCAAAGCCTCCATCAATGAACTATCCAATTTTAAAGGTATCGGCGAAGCCAAAGCCATTTCTATCATCGCCGCGCTGGAGATAGGCCGCCGCAGGAATGATTTTGAAACAAAAGCCCCGGATATTATCAGTACCAGCAAAGATGCTCATAACATTATGCGCCGCCACCTAGTGGACCTGAATCATGAAGAATTCTGGATTATATTAACAGGTCGCTCGCAAAAAGTACTGGCAAAGGAACTGATCAGCAAAGGCGGTTTATCCAATACCGTTATTGATCCAAAAGTAATCTTTGGCATAGCGTTGCAGCACCAGGCAAGCAATATTATTTTGATTCATAACCATCCGTCGGGGAGTTTAAAACCAAGTCAGAACGATATTGTATTAACCAAGAAACTAGTGAGCGCAGGCGGCATCCTCGATATTAAAATCCTCGACCACCTTATTATCTCGGACCAGGGGTATTTTAGCTTTGCGGATGAAGGGTTGTTTTGATTGACACGAATTGCACGAATAAGGCCGAATGTTCACGAATGGAATGGACACGATTGATTTTTACAATTATTCCAGAAACATCCATCCCAATATATCGTTATCTTTATATCACCAAATACTAAAACCATGATAAATCCAGAAGACGAATTACTACCCGACGATTCCGACGATTCAGATACTGCCGACCAGCAAAGCCAGCAGGATATTCATTCAAACGGACTGGATGAAACCCCGGTGAATGAAAATACTACTGACACCGATATTTTAAAGCAATCGTATGACGCAGCAGAATCTGCCTACACTTTAAAATTAGGAGGAGAAGGCAAACCTAAAAAAGAGTAACATTTGCAAACCGCCTATGTCATCACGGGCGCAGGTAAATAGCTTTTAAATATCCATGCCCCGTTAGGGGCTACCTGTTTGTAGAAAAAAAACACAACCAAGTATTACCCCGTCAGGGGTTACCCATTCGCAAAGGTAACCCCTAACGGGGCAATCGTTGTTTAAACGCGATTTCCTTGATCAGAGGCAAATTATTTTGGATTATTCAGGTTCGGCAGATCATTATTCCCTTTTAAATAGCGCTCCAGGTATTGAAAGCTTACATTTTGTATCAGGATATAGCTTTGCCAGTTGTACGCTGCACCGTGGGCACCCGGGGGATAGATCCGCAAGTCTACATCCTTACCAGCATTCGTCAAAGCGGTTAACAATTGCATCGTATTAGCAGGATGAACGTTATCATCGCTCATGGAATGGATGAGCAGCAGATGGTCTTTCATGTTGGCGGCATACGTCATATCCGCGCTTTTCACATAACCTTCTTCATTAGCTTTCAGCGGCGCCATATAACGCTCGGTGTAAACGTCGTCATACAAACGCCAGTCGGTAACCGGGCTGTTCGCTATACCTACTTTAAATACCCCCGGATGGGTTAACAGCGTGTAGGTGGTGCTGTAACCACCATAACTGGTACCCATAATTGCCATTTTGTTACTATCAACCGACATGTTTTTAGCCAGGTAACGCGCCAGGTCAACAAAGTCGCTGCTTTCCAGCTTGCCCAATTGCTTATAAACCGATTTCATAAAAGCGCTGCCATAATTAGCCGAGCCGCGGTTATTTACATTGGCAACCATGTAACCGTTCTGGGCCAACCATTGCGCCCAGGTATCGGTACCAAACTGATCGAAGATCTCGTGCGACTCCGGCCCGCCATAAACAAGCAGTACCAAAGGGTATTTTTTATTTGGGTCGAAGTTTGTTGGTTTGATATAAAAACCATCCCGCACAGCACCATCACTTGCGTTAAACTTAAATTCCGTTTCCGGCGAATACTCGTGCGTTTTTATATAATCACTCACTTCGTGGTTATCGACCAGCGTTTTAAGTACGGTTCCTTTATTATCGTTAAGGGTAACCTGTGTTGGCGTTGCATTGTTGCTGTAGGTATCCAAAAAATATTTGGTATTGGGCGACATGTTTACATCGTGATAACCGCCAACAGTAAACAGTTTGGTCTCCCCGCTCCCATCGAAATTAATGCTGTAAGGCTCCTGGTAAAGCCCCCCGCTTTCTGCCGACAGGTAATAGATCTTTTTAGCTTCCGCGTCGATCCCGGTAACCTTTATCATATCCCAGTTACCTTTTGTAACCTGGTTAATGAGCTTGCCATCATACCCGTAACGGTAAATATGGTAATAACCCGAACGATCGGATACCCAGAAAAACTCTTTTGATTTTTCGGGGAAATATATCATATCGTTCACATTGGTGTAAAAGTTAAAAATAGCTACCCAGGTGCTGTTCTTCTCCTCCAATACTACATGATGTTCGCCGGTTTTTACATTAAAAAAGTACAGCTTCATATGGTTTTGGGCGCGGTTAAGGGTCATCATTGCCAAAACGTCGGGGTTGCTGGTCCAGTAAATGCGGGGGATATAAAAATCGCCGGTTTCGTCGGGCGTCAGCCAAACTTTTTTACCTGATGCAACATCTATCACCCCTATTTTTACAGACGGGTTTGGATCGCCAACCAGGGGGATAGAAATATGTACCTGCTCCGGGTGCATACCTTCAAAATTGGTCATCTGGAAATCGGGAACCGGGCGCTCATTAAACTGCCAGAACGCCACATACCGGCTATCAGGCGACCAGTTCCAGGCCTGAGCCTGGCCGAATTCTTCTTCGTAAACCCAATCATAATGACCGTTAAAGGTGCCGTTTTCGCTGGTTTTATCGACAGTTAACTGCTTCTCTTTCGCGGCAGCAAAATCATAAACAAACATATTGCCGTCGCGTTCCATACCAACCTTTTTGCCATCAGGAGATAACTCAGCAGTGCGGGCATCTTTTGCAGCCTGTTTGAGTTGTTTGCTTTCCAGATCGTATACATAATAGTCGGCAACGCCCGAACGACGGTAGATCGGCCTGAAATTGGTTTTAAAAACCAAATGTTTCGAGTCACGCGACCATTGAAACGATTCGTAATTAAATGGTTTAGTGCTTCCCGGAAAAGTAAAGCCTTTATTGCTGAAGATCAATTCATCCTTTAAAGTTCGCGGGTCCATAGAGCGGATCTCATCGTTGTCAATAAACGAATACTTATTGCCGCCATTTGTCCAGTTAACACTTTGCGGGCCGGCATTGCCATAAAGGCTGCCTCCGGACCTTACAGCATCTTCTAAACTGGTATAAGATTGTTTGGTTTGAGCGTTAAGACTGATTGGAAAAATAATGCATATCGACAGTAAGCCGAACAAACTAACCCGCATAAATTGAATCTTCATATAAGGATGGATTGATTTTATTAACAGGGATAAAGCTAACTGAATTGGTTGAGATAGGCAATATATGGGTTGATTAAGTTGATTAGGTGAGTGGTTGATTAAGTTATTATTAGTGATCGAATAAAAAGTCTCCCCTACAGGGGGAGATTTAGAGGGGGCTGACTATCTTTGCACAAACAATCCGCTATGAAAGGAAAATCGCCCAAAGAATCACATACCATCATGAATGAATTGGTATTACCCAATGATACCAATACACTGCATAATTTAATGGGCGGGCGTTTGCTGCACTGGATGGATATTGCGGCAGCTATTTCGGCGCAAAAGCATTGCAACCGGATAGTGGTGACAGCGTCAGTTGATAATGTTTCCTTTAAGCAGCCTATTAAACTGGGCGATGTGATCACCATTGAAGCAAAGGTATCCAGGGCATTTATTACCTCGCTGGAGGTAAGGCTGGATGTTTGGGCCGAAAATATTCCGTCGGGCACCAGGATAAAAAGTAACGAGGCCTTTTACACTTTTGTGGCGCTTGATCAAAACGGGCGGACCATCCCCGTGCCGGAATTAATACCCGAAACCATAGAAGATATGGTGCTATACGAGGGCGCCCTGCGCAGAAGGCAATTGCGTTTGATTTTAGCCGGCAGGATGAAGCCTGATGACGCTACAGAGCTGAAAGCGCTTTTTTTTGGGGATGAACACTAATAAAATTACCTTTATTTAATCCCACAGTTATTCTTCAAAACTTATATTGTTTCTCATTAATTCAGTACATTTATGCACCTGAATTTATTTTATGAGAAGAGTAACCTTATTCCTTTTTGTTATTTGCGCGTTGGGTATTTCATGTTCAACCAGCAAAAAAACGGTGCACAGCAATTCCGCCTCTGTTTCGTCAACTGAAAATGACGGATCATCTTTTGATAAAGCCATTGTTATCCAGGAAACGCATGAAACGCCCGGCATTCATGCTGAATACACCTGGATTCGCAACAAGTACCCTGGTTCGCAAACCAACAGTCAGGCTTTGGTTTACAACAAAAATAAACCCTACGACATTATCCATATCACGACTGCGGATAATATCAAAGTGGATGTTTATTTTGATATTTCGAACTTTTACGGGAAGTTTTAGCATTTAAACCAGGTTTTCCTATTCTTGGCTCCTGGCTCTTGATTCTTGACTCTAAACAGAAGTTTCCTGCTTTAAAATATCTAAAACATTCGGCGTTACATTACCAAAAAAGGATACTCCTGATGCTCCGTTTTTCAAAGCCAGCTGGATCCCTTGTCTTATTTCGTCGTCGCTTTTAAAATCAGACAGGTAAAGACCGGCATACAGAGGGAAAGAACCTGCCAAAAAGTGAATGCCTTCGGCAACTGCATCCCCTATCCAGGTAACTTTTTCTTTATAAAACCCATGATAGATCATCGGGCAAACACCATCCAGCTTAAAGTTGGTCCAGTCTTGCCTTACGTTTCGCCGGGCAACTTCGGGCGTTGGGAAAACAGCGGCGGTAATTAGTTTTTTATGCTGATGGGCAATAGCGGACAGGCTATTTACCACCCTGGCAATATTGTTGTACCTGAACAAACGCCACGAAAGGCTTGCCTCGGGATATTGTATTTCCGAAAGATCAGTGCCATATTGCTCTTTAAATTTTGCCCGGCAAACCTCGCAATAGCAATAATCATAATCGGGCAATTCTTTTGTTTGTTCAATATGATAATGGTCCCAAAGGTTAACGGGCAAAACCACATCGCAATAGCGCACATAGTCCAGGTGGATCCCATCGATATAGTCCTTATCCAAAATATCACTTACCTGTTGCTCCAGGTATTGCTGCACTTCGGGCCGCGAAGGGCACAACCAGCGGTAATAATTTACATAAGGGGGTTTATCGGCACATGAATCGCCGTTGCGGTTTTTGCTATACCAATCGTTGTGGACACCTACCAATTCGGCACGGTTAAAGGTCCAGATCCAGCGATGGGCCTCAAGCCCGGCTGCTTTCGCGGCACGAAAATGCTTTTCACTGTCCGCCTCAAAAAATACCCCGGTTATTCCGCCGACTTTAAAGGCAGTATAACGGGTTTTTAATTCATCCTCCGTATCTTTTGGATTAGGGCCTATCCATACCCAGTTCTTGAATTTCTTTTTTTTGGAATTTACCGAACTTACGGTAGCCTCGCTTTTTAAATTGATGGCTGATGCAGCGCCAACCAACAGCCCTGCTTTTAAAAATTCACGTTTATTCATCTGAAGTTAAATTATAACGGCGGACCAGCCCTTCCTGGTTGATGGCCCAGGTGATATTGTCCTTTTTATCAGTAATAAATGCCATAAACTGGTGTGGCGTGGCCTCAATCCGGAGCGCATTTACATTTTTATTTATTGCTACCTTGTTGCCAAGGTCAAAAGCTTTTAACGAAGCAGTATAAGCATGATGTTTATTGTGCCACCGCTTCTCCTGGTAATAAATAAGCCATAAATATCGCTTTTGAATTTCGGAATATGGCAAATTGAAGCTTGTATTATTTGTGTTACTTTTAGTGAAAGACAGATAGCCCCATCGTTCCGGAAGATGCATATCCACCACTCCCTGCGGCGACCAAACCCAATTATGTTCCGGCAAGTTATGGCCTGCTTTGTCTTTCAGCTTAACATACTTGCCATTCTCAGCCTTGGTATCCCACTCCACCCGCGAAAAATTGATACGCCAAAACGTACCTTCGTCAGGCACCTGTACATTGTTACCCAGGCTCACGGCTTTAAATGGTATGGCTATTTCAATAGTCCAGCCTGCGTCGGTGTCAGTTGGATCATTTATCGTACCCTGCACCTTAACTGCCGAACGCGTCCCTTCCGAATCCCAGCTGAACATCGGCGTTCCTGCGTTCCGGTAAGGCTTGTTCAAAAATAAATCAAAAACGGTATTACGGGCATTGTACTCCAGTTCAAAATATTGGTGTGCAGTGTTATTCGGGTTGATAAAAACCTCGAAATCATTATCGCGAAAAACAATCTCGTCGTGCTTTTTTATGTAAGCCCAAACATGTGGGTCGCGTATTTGCGCCGCAATGTACAGGCAACTGTCGTCCCAAAGCATTTTCACATTGGTTTGTAAAGACGGGTTGGGCTTTAAGTCGCCTTCAATATCGCGGAAATCGTCGGTCCATTTGGCTTGTTGCCAGGCGGGGTCGTTTATGTCACCATCAATTATTGGCGGCGTTTTGGTATAAGTAACCACATAGTTTTTAGGTATGGTAAATAAATTCGCAAAGTTTTTGAATGGGGATTGGGCGAAGGCGTTAAAAGGGATAAAAAAGATAACCAGCGCAGCAATCCGCAAAAAACAGTTTTTTTGAATAGAAAGCATAATTTAATACCTGAATTGATGTCGTAGAGACGCAATACTTTGCGTCTTGAACTCTGACAGTTGAAAAATCAGTAATGGACGATATCATCCATTCCGGGACGCCCCGATACATCGGGGCGTCTCTACACCATTTCAACTACTCATTTCCAACACCTTATCAAACTCTGCCTGGGTAACAGCGCTCACCGACAGGCGTCCCAGCCTTACTAATTCCATTTTACTCAACATGGGTTCAGCCTTTATTTGGGCAAGGGTGACAGGGTTTTTCAACGCTTCCACTGGTGAAAATTCAACCACCACCCAATTAGTGTCGTCGGTGGTGGGGTCCTGGTAGGCTTCTTTTACAACCTTTGCAATACCGACGATCTCCTTACCTTCGTTGCTATGGTAAAAAAAAGCCAGGTCGCCTTCCTTCATAGCGCGCATGTTATTGCGGGCGGCGTAATTGCGTACGCCGTCCCAAAAGGTGCGGCCATCTTTATTAAATTTTTCCCAGCTATATTTTTCGGGTTCTGATTTTATGAGCCAATAGTTCATACGGTTGATTTATATGGTTGGTAAAAGTGGGAAAAAGGATGGAGATTAGGAAATGGGAAATCGGGAACGTGCCGATAAAATTGATTAACGGCAGTTGGACAGGCCTTCGATTAACATTGATCGAACAACATTAGGATACACAGGAGACGCCCAATACACCCGGGCGTCTCCTATGTAACTATGAAATGGCATCAGGTGATTCTGACAACATCATTTTATTTATTTCTTACTTCCGCCGCCAAAGAAAGTGCCTATTTTAAAGGCAGCGTAATTATTGCCATTACCGGTAAAATCATATTCCACAGACATCCTGAAATGCCCGGCTTCAAACCCGATCACCGGATACCCGCCAAAATTGGTAGTCCTTCCGGATACGGTAACCCCATTATTATTATTATTATTGTTGTTGTTGGTATTTCCTGAGGCTGTTTCCTGGTCAAATTCACCTATGCCGCCTCCGATAAATGGCCTGAATCCTTTGTTGGATAAATAAAATTCGCCGGATAAACAGCCGGAGGCTAAGGCAGAAACTTTAACATCGCCGGTTAGGCTATTTTTATACCCGATAGCTGCAGCTTCCATCCGAAAGCCAAGTGCAAACCCATCCGAAAGGCGGTAATGCGGTTGCAGTGTAAAGGTGGCGCCGGCCTGCGTTCCACTGCCGTTGGATGGCAAGGCGTAACCTAAGCCAATGTCGAATTTAAATGAGTGGAAATCTTGAGACTGGGCTTTAACCATAGAGGCAAACCCTGCTAATAAAGCAAGTACAATTAACTTTTTCATCATAATTAGGTTTAAAAGAGGTTTAATCAGTACTTAAATTTAAATAATACCGATGAAGAAAACGACTAATTGGCGAATAAAATAACGCAATGTCACCGCAGTTAAAAAACTGCCCTGTAATTTATCCCATGCTTAAAAGTTGGCTGTCAAAACCTTAAATTGGTATCCGTTATTTATCAAATTACCTTTATCATGATGGCTCCGATGATGTTAACGCGTTTTTAACATTCAAAGCTTAATTTAGCTGCGGCTAAAGAGCTTATCGTTTACAACACTACATGGAAAAAACCAGGCTGAAAGAGATCGCACGCGTGTTTCTAAAATTAGGCATTATCGGCTTTGGCGGCCCGGCGGTACATATCGCCATGATGGAGGAAGAGGTAGTAAGAAAACGCCAATGGTTTACCCACGAACATTTTCTCGACCTTATTGGCGCCACCAACCTGATCCCTGGCCCAAACTCAACCGAAATGGCACTACATTGCGGCAAAGAAAGGGGTGGATGGAAAGGCTTGCTGGTAGCCGGCGCTTGTTTTATTTTACCGGCCGTAATCATTACTGCAGCATTCGCCTGGGCCTACCGGCAATACGGGCAGCTGCCACAGGTACAGCCGTTTATTTATGGCATAAAGCCTGCCATTATCGGCGTTATCCTGTCGTTAATGATCACCCTCGGAAAAAAGGCCCTAAAAAATATCGAACTGTGGTTTATTGGCCTTACCTGCGCAATTTTGGCTGTACTGGGGATTAATGAAGTAATCATCCTTTTTGGAGCAGGCTTTGCAGCTATACTGATCTATTATGCCCGGACCAGGTTAAACAGTTTAAATTCCATCGGACCGCTGGCATTGCTGCCGGCCCTGGCAATTTCCGGAAATAATTCCGACTGGCGGATCTTCTGGATATTTCTTAAAGTTGGGGCCATTTTGTACGGCAGCGGTTATGTGCTGTTTGCTTTCCTGGATTCAGAGCTGGTAAAAACAGGGATGCTTTCGCGGCAGACTTTAATTGATGCCATAGCCGTCGGCCAGTTTACCCCGGGGCCGGTATTTTCATCGGCCACGTTTATTGGCTGGCAAATGGATGGATTAGCTGGCGCAGCAAAGGCCACCGTCGGTATCTTCCTTCCCTCATTTTTGTTTGTTGGCTTTTTAAACCCGCTGGTTTTATGGCTGCGCAGATCAAAAGCGATGTCGGCATTTTTAGATGCAGTAAATGTTGCTGCTATCGCGCTGATCCTGGCGGTTTGCGTTGAGATGGGCAAAGACTCAATTAATAACTGGAAAACTGTTTTAATTTTGGTGGCCGGGATTGCTGTCAGCCTTTTCAATAAAAAACTAAACAGCGCCTTTGTAATCATTGGCGGAGCGACAGCAGGTTACCTGCTTTGGCTAATATAAACCAATTTTTAACCTTTATCGGTTACCGTATACAAACTGCTGATTAACCGTATGATCTATATTGCCAACAATGTGCCTGATAGTTACATCCAGTGTTTCAACTGCCTGTTCAAGCAACTCAAGATATTCTTTTGGTGCATTATAATCATGCTCCTTTATAAGGCCCATTAAACCCATAATTGAGGTAAGCGGCGCACGGAACTCATGTGCCTGTATATGTGCAATTTTTAACAGGGAAGCATTCTGCGTTATTATTTTTTGCTCTTTGAGTTTTTGCTCGGTCACGTTACGGATAAGATAAGATACGCCAATAATCGCATTTTGGTCATTGCGTGCAGTTTCAAATGTAGCTTCCCACCAAATCAGGCCTAATTCTTCGTAATCGGTTGATCCTTCAATAAAAGCCCGCTGGCCATCTAATGCCTGGTTGTATAACCTGATAAATGTGGTAACAAATTCTGGCTCCAGATATTTAATAAGCTGATCGCCCCTTAATAATTTGGCTTTGTGCACCATTCTTATAAAATTATATGCGCTCCTGTTAAAGTCGATTATTTCGCCATGCTTACCCAATAAAACCTGAAAATTGGTCGAGCTTTCAAAAAAAGAACGTAACCTGATATTGGCCTCATTATTCAGTTTCTTTTGTTCTTTTAGTTCAGTTTGTTTTTTTACCAGCAGCTTTGCTATAGCTTTAAACTCAAGTATTTTTACTACCTGGTTTGAAAGCAGCTTAAGTGCCATTTGCTGATGGTTATTTAACGTCCCCGGTTTAAAATCCATTACATAAAGGGCCCCAATTTTTTCACCATTTTTGGTGATCAAAGGTACGCCGGCAAAAAAACGGATACCCGGATCCTCACATACCATTGGATTTCCGGTAAAACGTTCATCCAGTAAGGTATCATTTATAGTGAGACCGCCATTATGCAATATAACATGCAAACAAAAGCTTAAATGCCTTGATATTGATTTTTCAATAACGCCATTTTTCAATTTTAAGTAAGCGGATTCGTTGCGTGAAAGTGAAATAACTGCGTATGGCATATTGGTGACAGTATACGCCTGCTCCACAATTTCCTGTAATTCCTTATCTTTTTCCGGGCTAAAATCAATAATGTCCGAAACTGCCTGTAAACGTAAATCTTCAATAATCATTTAATTGTTTTGGAGTTTAGCCTTAATTACATTTACAAGTACTTATTACCCTGTATTTTAAAGTGTCAATTTAACAAATATTACCGTTCTACGGATAAACTGCTGGTTTAGTTATCCCGAAACTATAGTTTAGATAAAATAAATTACTTTCTACAATAGTTTTTATCGGATTATTCCAGTTTTCAATGAAAATGAAAATAAACGTCAGTTAGCTAAAAATTTTATTTTTCTGATAATCAATGCATTAAATACGTATCTATATTTTTTATAGAACTATGTATTGCATATTACTATCCTAAACATATATCTTTACAAAACAATTAGCATATTAACAGGCTTCAAGAGCCTTTCGGTTAAAACATTATAAAAAAACAGATATGAAAACAGGTGTATTTTTTGCTGTATTCAGCATCCTCGCGTTAAGCATCTTCCTGGTTTGGTCACGGTTTGAGGATTTTAACCACAACATTTCTATCACCGTTAGTGAACAAAGAGACACTTACGAATTCTCGGCCCATTATGACAGGGCAAACACCAGCAGGGTTCAGGCTTATATTAATGACTGCATCAAACCCGACCAGATGGGCAACTCAGAAAACGATTACATTGATGCCAACACCGCACTACCGGACAATACCCGCTTTTATATAAAGGAATCTCCGGGAAGATTAAAAATAAGGCTGGATAAAACCCAAAATTCAACAGCATCCTACTATCGTATTAAAAAGATGTGCGAAGGGGTAAAACAATTATTAGCAGGAAACTAAATATCCCTTCAACCAATATTAAAAAATGAATTATTTGATAAAACTAAAAAAATGAAAAGAATAGCATTCATCCTTTCCCTGCTGGTAGCCGGTACTACCATCAGTTTTGCACAATGCGGCAAAAAGTTTACTATCACAACTTCAAAAACCGAACACATGGACAGCAGCGGCAAGGTTACCCGCACTGATGATGAGAAAGCCGTTGTGGTAATAGGTAAAGCAGATATCAATATATCGGTAAATGACGACCACAAAATGACCGGAACGATAAAATCAGACACGTGTAACTGGCCTGTAGCTTATAAAGAAGGAAAAACCGTTATTAAGGCTGTTATTGCCGATCAAAATGGAGAAGACAAAAATGTTACCATCACTATTACGGGTAAGGATGGAAAAGTTACCCTTTTGTTTGAGATGGAAGGTGAGCCCGACGACAGAATAAGGGTTGCAGCTGATAAATTTGAAGAAACTGTTTGACCTGAGTACAGATCGGGGCATTGTCAATTTTTTAAAAATTGACAATGCCTTATTAACTAATATGTTGTAGGAATTTTGTAATTCCTTCTTTTAGATTTTGAGAATCGATAAACTCCTTAGTAATAGAATATTTGATATTCTCGGTATCAAAATCAATAATCATCATATCACACACGCCCGTTGGTAATATTTCTATCGATATAACCGGATCATTATTTAAAGAAATACCAATGGATAGCTTTTTGTCACTGTAATTAGTGACTTCGTCTATCGAAAATCTCTGATGTAGCGCTATGTAACCTAAAATAAAATTGACAACCTCTTCAAAAACGATCATTAGTACTTTGTTGCTATGTATTTAATATTACTTCCTCTTGTTATTAACGATCTATGTGAATCACGAACCTGATCTTTCCTTGCTATACGGCAAACCGAATTATAAACTCGGTGCCCTCGCCCAGTTTGCTTTTAACTTTAATTGTTCCGCCTATTGCCTCAACCTGCGTTTTCACCATAAAAAGGCCCATTCCTTTGCCTTCGGTGGTAGTATCAAAACGCTTATATAAACCAAATAATTCAGCCGCGTTTTTATGAAGATCAATCCCTTTGCCGTTATCTTTAAAACGCAATTCAACTTTGTTTTTAAGCTGATGGGTTTCAATAGTGATATCTGGAGCAACACCTGTTTTACAATATTTAATACTGTTTGAAGAAAGGTTATAAAAGATGCTGTATAGATAGCTCTTTATGCTAAAAATGGAATCGACATCGAATCGGCAATTAAACGACACCTTTTTGCCAACTACGGTATTATTTATGCTCGTTTTAATAGCATTAATAATATCGGCAAAATAAACCTTTTCCTTTTTTTCACTTGATAATTCCCTTGCCTGTAAAATATAATTCAGATCCTGGATAACCACATCCATATTTTTGATAGAAAGCGAAACCCTTTCAACCACCTCCTGTTTTTCAGCCTGGTTTAAATCTTCTTCCATTAACATTTCAGACAAGCCGATGATATTAGCTACCGGTGCGCGAAGGTTATGCGAAATTATATAGGTAAATTGTTCAAGGTCCTTAATATGCTGTATCAGGTCGGCAGTTATTCTTTCACGCTCAAGGGCTGCCGTTTTTGCTTCGGTAATGTCTTTATTGGTTAATATAAATCCCCAGTTCTGATTGTTTTTTTCTTTTACGTTTAACCAGCGTACATTATGCCATTGGGTTGTACCATCGCCACGCTGATAACTTATTTCGTAACTAATAATTTCACCTTTTGCTACTTTATCAAGTAATTCTTTAACGAAAGGCCATCTTTCGGTGGTGAAATAGCCCTGTATATGTTTGCCCACTTCAAGCTTTTTACCATTTTGCTGGATAGAGTATTTATCGGCCAGGGTGTTAAACGACACAATTTTCATTTCGGCGTCAAACAATATGTATGATGAGTCGGTATTGTCAAAAACAGTGCGCAGGTTAGCTTCCGATTTTTTCAGTGCTTCTTCGTCGAGCTTTCTTTGGGTGATATCGGTCACCATGGCCAGCGCCCCTTTATATTTGCCGGTTTCGTCAATTATAGGGTTAGCTGAAATATTAGCCCAAACATCTTCACCGTTTTTCGTTTTATATCTTATATCCAGGTTTTCTTTCGAGCCTCTCCTTCTTCTTTCCATACAGGCAATGGCATAAGCTTTGCCTTCATCGTCCATAAAGTCGTAAAGCTCCTTCCCCATCATTTCCTGAGGGGTATAGCCTAAAATATCGGCCATCTTTTGGTTCACAAAATTTGTCTTTTCTTTTTCGTCAATCGTCCATATCCCCTCTTGTGCCGATTCAACAATCTGACGATACCAGGCCTCACTTTGGCGGTGTTTTTCTTCTGCTTCTTTACGCGCGGTTATATCGCAGGCAATGCCATCTATTCTTGCTAATCTTCCCGTTTCATCCAAACAGGGAATAATTTTATTTTCTACCCAGCGGATAGATTGATCTTTATGGATGATGCGGTATTGGTTATTAACCTTTTCGCCGCGCTGCAAAATTTCATCTTCTTCGGCTACGATATGCCTGTCATCAGGATGTATCAATTCAAACCAAAGCCTGTTGTTTTCCAAAAACTCGCACGCTTTATGCCCGTATAATTTTTCGCAGCCATTGGATATCTGGATGACCCTTAAATTGATGGTATCAACAGAGAAAAAAACCTCATCCATTGTATTAAAAAACAATATCAGGTCCTGGTGCAACGCAGCCAGTTTTTCTATATCATTAAAGGTTTGTTCTTGAACTGACATTGCATCCGGCTTGTTTTTTGTTAAATGTTTTAAGCCCGTTATCTATGGCGGCGGCTATATTACTTTTAAATCAACAACTATTTTACCAGTTATTAACTTACTGAATTACAGATAAAGAAGGCCTGTCAACTTATTATTAATCTAAACTAAATATAAGCGTTTGTGTTGGTAAAAAATCAAAATATTTTTTTGATATAACATTTAAGTATTTTCAATTTTCAACCAGTGGCCCAAAACCCTTCATGATATGTTCAACTAAATATTGTAAATTAGCTATATCGAAGATACCTATGGACAGTACATTAACCTTTCCGCAGCTATTTGAACAGTTAAAAGATCTGCTGGTTCCTTATGAACAATATTTAAAGGTTACCAAAAACAGCAATAAAAATTACGAACTGATCGTTGACAAACCATTTACATTCAACGGAAAAAATCACCCAAGCCTTTATTTTTCAGCGGTCGTAATCGAAAAAAATTATGTTACGCTGCATTTCTTCCCTATTTATACTCATCCGCATCTTTTTAATGATCTGCCCACAGGATTAGCCAGGCAGCTAAAAGGAAAAGCTTGCTTTAATTTTAAAAAGGCAGATGATGAACTGCTTGAACAAGCATCTGATATGATTAAAAAGGGGTTTGAGCTTTATGAAAAGTGCGTTATTCCGCTGGGTTGAGCTATCTGTTTAAGTATATTGTTATGGTTTAATGCAATATCTTAAAAACCAACTCCTTCATCAAACCGCCATGATCGGTAGTTGAATCAACCCCTTTGCTTTTCACATCATATTCGCGCAGGTAACTGATAATCTGCATGGTTTTACCATAATTATAACTCCGGGCAGCCTGTTCATAATCTTTAATAAAATAAGGGCTTACGCCCAATTCGCGGGCCAGGTTTTGGGGCGATTTGTCCTTTACATAATGGTATACCAATACCTTACTGAAAAAATTATTCAGGTTTCCCAGTACAAGCACAATAGGATTAGCTTTGGGATTGGCCTCGAAATAATTGATGATCTGATTAGCTTTAAAGGCGTCTTTTTTGCCAAGTGCCGACTGCAGCTCGAAAACATTATATTCTTTACTGATACCGATATTATCCTGTATCAGTTTTAGGTTGATCTCCTGCCCTGCCGAAATATTCAGCATCAGTTTGTCAAGCTCATTGGCGATCTTGGAAAGGTCGTTCCCTAAATACTCTGCCAGCATCAGCGAAGCCTGCTGATTTATTTTATAGCCTTTTCCGGCGATAAAATCCTCTATCCATCCCGGTACTTTGCTATCATAAAGCGGCGAAGATTCAAATATCAACCCGCTTTTTTCAATGGCTTTATAGGTTTTTTTTCTTTTGTCGAACTTGCCGTATTTATAGCAAAATACAAGGATGGTACTTGGTAATGGATTTTCGAGATAGCTTAATAAAGGATTGATGCCCTTTTTATCTGCGTCATCGCTTCCCCATTTCATATCCTGGGCCTCTTTTACCAAAACAACCTGGTAGTCGGCCATCATTGGGTAACGTTTGGAGGCATTTAACACCGACATAATATCGGTATCCTTACCATAAAACACCGTTTGATTAAACCCTTTTTCTGCATCAGAAAGCAGTTTATGCTCCACAAAATCGCTTACCAGGTCGATATAATAAGGCTCTTCCCCATGCAACAGGTAAATGGGTTTGTATTTCCTGTTTTTTAAATCTTTCAGTAATTCAGTGGCCGTCATATCAGCTGCAAATTACGGAAATTTATTATGAAAAGTCATTGGTCAATGGTCATTAGTCATTGGTAAAAAACTACCTGTAGCCGATTTTTAGTCATTACGCTTCATTAGGATTCTACTTTTAAATTAACCATTTTCGCACAATGGATTTGTTGGTTCCGCTTCAGTTGCCTCCCTACCCTTTTAAAATTACCGATCAAAATGGGCAATTGATCTTATTTGATCCGATCAGAAAAAAAAACATCGTCATTACTCCTGAAGAATGGGTGAGGCAGCATTTTGTACAATACCTCATCAACCAAAAAAAATACCCAAAAACACTTATCAAACTGGAGGGCGGCCATAAATTACACGGCATGGCCAAGCGGTCGGATATTGTGGTTTATAACCCGGCGGGAGAGAAAATTTTACTGGTTGAATGCAAAGCGCCATCGGTAACTATTGATCAAAAAACTTTCGACCAGGTAGCGCGCTACAATATGGTGCACAAGGTAAAGGTAATTGCCGTTACCAATGGTTTACAACATTACTTTTGCCTGATAGATTTTGAGGCTGTGAATTATAAATTTATAGCGGACTTGCCTGCCTATTCCCAACTATGATCAATGGACCGCAGCAACCAGGTTCTGGATCTTTTCAAGCAATTCTTCGGGCTTAAATGGTTTTGAAACATAATCGTTCATTCCTGCCTTTAAAACCTGTGCTTTAATATCATATAAAGCTGCAGCGGTAAGGGCGATAATAGGTGTTAGCGCTTTTCGTTGATCAGGAAGCTTGCGGATCTCCATTGCTGCATCAAATCCGTTCATTACAGGCATCTGCAAATCCATTAAAATGATATCAAAATCGCTTTCTTTTGCAATTTCTATAACATGCTGCCCATTATTGGCAATCACAGGTTTTATTTTCCATTTAGAAAGCAGTTTCTTCATCAGCAACACGTTAACCGGGTTATCTTCGGCAATAAGCATTTTCAAATTCGCCAAAGATTCGGCCCCACTGATTGACAGGTCTTTATCGTCGGCCTCATCAGCTGCCGTAGCAACAGGAAAATCCATGCTGAATGAAAATTCAGAACCGCGGCCTACTTTACTGGTAACATACATTTGCACACCCTGTAACTCAAGCAAACGTTTTACAATAGCCAGGCCCATGCCCGTACCGCCGTATTGACGGGTTGTGGTTATGGATTCCTGCGTAAATGGTTCGAAAATACTTTCAAGGTGTCTTTGATCTATACCGATGCCGGTATCTTTCACCACAAAATTCACTGTAACGTTATTATCCTGGCTTTCATGAAAAGAGGCTTTGATCCAGATGTTACCGGTTTTGGTGAATTTGATCGCATTGCTGATCAGGTTAAACAGTATCTGCCCCAGCCGGGTGGGATCACCTATTAATGTTTTTTCGTTTAGCGCCGGGTCAATTTTAATTGTAAATTCAACACCTTTTTGTTCAGCTTTGATCTTTTCCAGGCCGCAAATATTTTCAATTATTTCAGCCAGGTTGAATTTAATTTTTTCAAAAACAACTTTTCCCGCTTCTATTTTATTAAAATCGAGCACGTCGTTTACAATAGCCATCAGGTTATTGGCCGAAAACTTTAAAACATCCAGGTTTTCCTTTTGATCGGGCCGCGGTTTGGCCATCAGCATCACATTGCTCATCCCGATAATGGCGTTAAGCGGCGTCCTTATTTCATGCGACATGGTTGCAAGAAATTCGGATTTTACCATTGATGATTTCTCCGCCTTTTCAATTGCCAGCCCAAGTTCGGCATTAAGCTCCACCTGTTTTTCTCCGTTTTCTTTTAACTCCCGGATATTATTTAAAAATGCCCCGTAAAAATGGCTTTGAATGTAAATGATCAGTATAAAATTGGCAAAAACGCTGATAATAATAGTCGATTGGTCAACAGATTCCGGATGAAGCGTAATTGAGTAATTCCCATAGTAAGAGATCACCAGAAACACCATTACAGGCACCAGGTTTAGCAAGGAGTAAACCATGCCCCATCGCTGGCCGAGCATATAAAAGCTGAACAGGATAACCAGTAAAATTGCCTGTACCGCAATAATATCAACCTTTTGCATTGCAATAAAAACATTATTGAGGTTGACGATGGTCGCAATAATGAGCAGCGTATGGGATATTTGCCGCCAGTTAGGGCGGAAAGTTAAATATTTAAATAAAACCAGTAATGACACCAGCAAGATACCGGCTGTCATGGTGAGCAGCGCTTGGCGCTGGAAATAAACACTGATAAAAAGACCGAATACAGCGACCCCCACTATCCAGAAACCATAGTAAAGTAAGCGTATCCGCGCCTGGTCAAGAAGAGATTGGTCCTTTGAAAGTATGTTATTAAGTGAAAAGTTAAAAAAACTTACTTTCCTGTTCATTAAGAAATGGCCTAAAATTGTTAAGTTTATAATTTGCGATAAAAATTCAGCAATAACAGGCCAGGCCCATTGGGCGCCCTGCTTCATCTATAATTTATCACAGTTTCAATTACAATTAACAAGCCAAAGTTTCTAAATTCTCTTCTATAATTTTTAACTTCGCTTCGGCATCCGCCTTTTTCCTTAACTCACCTTCTATGATCTCCGGTTTTGCATTGCTCATAAACCTTTCGTTCCCTAACTTTGAGTTAACTGAACGAAGGAACCCGATATAGTATTCCTGATCTTTTTTCAGTTTTGCACACTCGGCAACAGGGTCTAATGTTTCATCTAAAGGTACATAAAACTCGTCTGTTGATACCATAAAGCTCATTGCACCAACTATTTTATCATTAACGATATTGAAGTGATTTATATTGGCTGATTTGCAAATGATGTCTTCATAAACTTCATATGGAACAACGGAATTTGCTTTAACAGAAAGCGCCAGTTTTTCTTTTGGAGCGATCTGCTTTTGATTGCGAATATTTCGAATTTGGGTGACGATTTGCTTCACAATTTCTATATCCGAAAGCAGCTGGGTATTAATTTTCCCATTGCTTGGTAATTGGGCAACGATGCAGCAGTCATACGCCGAACGGCCCCCAAACAGCTCTTCATCATGCCATAATTCCTCCGATATAAATGGCATAAAAGGGTGCAGGATCTTTAAAATATTTTCAAAAAAAATGATGGTTCTGCTTAGCGTTTCTCTGTCAATTGGTTGCTGGTATTCGGGCTTTACCATCTCTAAATACCACGCACAAAAGTCGTCCCATACCAGTTTATAGGTTGCCATTAAAGCGTCAGAAATCCGGTACTGCGCAAAGTAATCTTCAATTTCGGCCAGGGCCTGGTTAAACCGGCTTTCAAACCATTCTATAGCTAAACCATTATTATTTTCGAGGCTTTCATCAACTTCCCACCCCTTTACCAGCCTGAAAGCATTCCATATTTTGTTGGCGAATTTACTTCCCTGCTCACAGTAGCTTTCGTCAAACATCAGGTCGTTGCCCGCGGGTGAACAAAGCAGCATCCCTACCCTAACGCCATCGGCGCCGTACTTTTCAATCAAGCCAAGCGGGTCGGGCGAGTTGCCTAATGACTTCGACATTTTGCGTCCCAGCTTGTCCCGAACGATCCCGGTGAGGTAAACATTTTTAAACGGGATCTCGCCCCTGAATTCGTGCCCTGCCATGATCATCCTCGCTACCCAAAAAAACAAGATCTCAGGCGCGGTTACCAGGTCATTGGTTGGATAATAATAGTTGATATCTGCATTGTTAGGATCCTTAAATCCATCAAAAACAGATATTGGCCAAAGCCATGACGAGAACCAGGTATCGAGCACATCTTCGTCCTGCGTTAAATCCTCAGATGTGAGTTGTGAGTTGTGAGTTGTGAGATTTTTGGCTAATTCAAAAGCTTCTTCTCTTGTTTTGGCAATTACAAACTGCCCGTTTGGTAAATACCATGCGGGTATCTGCTGTCCCCACCATAGCTGGCGGCTGATGCACCAATCCCTTACGTTTTCCATCCAGTTGCGGTAGGTATTGGTAAACTTTTCAGGAATCAGCTTAATATCGCCTTTCAATACATAATCAAGCGCGGGTTTGGCCATTTCGTCCATCCTGCAAAACCATTGCATAGATAGTTTTGGTTCGATCACTGCATCGGTACGTTCAGAAAAACCAATTTGTGATTTATACTCGTCCACCTTTTCAAGATAGCCGTCAGTTTCCAGTAAAACAGCTATTTTTTTACGTGCAATAAAACGGTCCTCTCCAACTAAAATTTGGGCCTTTTCGTTCAGGGTACCATCATCATTTAAAATATCAATAACCAGCAGGTTATGTTTTTGCCCAAGTTCATAGTCATTCAGGTCATGCGCAGGAGTTACCTTTAAACAGCCGGTACCAAAATCCATGGTTACATATTCATCCAGTATCACCGGGATCTCACGATTTATCAACGGTATTAAAACAGTTTTGCCATGCAAATGAAAATACCTTTCATCATTCGGGTTGATACAGATAGCCGCATCAGCCATAATCGTTTCCGGCCTGGTGGTGGCTATAGTTAGGTGAGTTGTGAGTGGTGAATGGTGAGTGATCTTACTCACTTCTGACAACTCACTATTCACAATTTTATACCGGATATAATAAAGCTTCTGATTTACTTCCTTACGGATAACCTCTTCATCGCTCACCGCAGTTTTACCCAGCGGATCCCAGTTTACCATGCGTACGCCACGGTATATCAGTCCCTTTTTATACAGGTGGATAAACGTATCTATAACTGCTTCAGAAAGCTCGTCTTCCATCGTGAAGCGCGTGCGTTCCCAATCGCAGGAAGCACCAAGTTTTTTCAGTTGTTCGAGAATGATGCCGCCATATTTCTCCTTCCATTCCCAGGCATAGGCCATAAACTCGGGCCGGGTCAGGTCTTTTTTTGAGATGCCTTTTTCCTTTAGCATGGCTACCACTTTTGCTTCGGTAGCAATACTGGCATGGTCGGTGCCCGGTACCCAGCAGGCATTTTTACCCTTCATACGTGCACGGCGGATCAGCACATCCTGTATGGTATTGTTCAGCATATGGCCCATGTGCAGCACACCGGTGACGTTTGGCGGAGGAATTACGATCGTATAAGGTTCACGTTCATCAGGTACCGACCTGAAAAACTCATGCTTTAACCAGTAACTGTACCACTTCTCTTCGGTTGCTTTCGGCTCGTATGTTTTAGAAATACTCATAGGGTGCAAAAATAGGGTTTTGCTTTTATGGTTCATAGTTTTTTGTCCATAGACCATAGTCCATGGTCCATAGAAAAGAATTTCTCCGCATTGACGACACATGAGCCATGGTCCATCGACCATCGACTATGGACCGTTCACTCCATCACAATATTTTTACAATTCAACGTTCTCTTATTAAAGTAACCTCACGTTAATGAAATCATTGCATATTCATCGTTTTTTACTTGATATTTTAAAAAGAGCACGCTCATCGTTTTTAATCAAATGGTTTAACCGTTAGACAGGTGCCATTAATATATTGACGGCAATATTCTTTATTTACTATCTTTAATTTTTCGGGCATGAATTTAATGCCTGAAAAAAACTGACTGACACTCATTATTTAATAATTAACAGATGAAAATAAAATTTACCAATTTTATGCTGATTGGCCTTGTTGGCCTTTCTGTAAGCGCTTTTAAGGTTATTGGCGATAAAAAGCCGGGCCACAAAAAACCTCCGATGAAGTACATCGATCCTGCAAACATGGATCTCTCTGTTAAACCCGGGGACAACTTTTTTGAATATGCCAATGGCAACTGGATAAAGAATAATCCAATACCCGGCAAAGAAACCCGGTGGGGTAGCTTCGGCATATTGGGCCAGGGCAATACTAATAAACTGCTTGAATTGTTAAAAACCGTTAGTAAAACGCAGCACCCTAAAGGCAGCCTTGAACAACGTGTGGGCGACCTGTATGCCAGCGCGATGGATACGGTTGCTATTGAAAAACTTGGTTACGACCCGATAAAACCTATCCTTGAAAGAATTGATAAAATCAGCGACCTGAACGGAATAATCAGCGAAGTGGTATTTGAACGCACACACGGCGAAGCTGATCCGCTATTCCGCTTTGGCGTTGGCCCCGACGATAAGCACCCGAATAAAAATATTGCCAACCTTAACCAGGGAGGCACCAGCCTGCCCGACCGCGACAATTACTTAAAAAGCGATCCACGGAGCGTTAAGATCCAGGATGCCTATAAACAATACATTGTTAATTTATTTACGTTAACGGGCTTAAGCCACGATGACGCGGTAAAAAATGCCGAAACGATCTTTAATATCGAAAAAACATTGGCCAAAGCGCAGCTAAGCCGCGTGGCCATGCGCGACCCAAATGTTACCTACAATAAATTTGCAGTAGCTGATTTCAGCAAGACCACACCACACTTAAACTGGGTTGAATTGATGCCCGAAATGATGGTTGCCGGTCAGGATACGCTTTTAGTTGGCCAACCCGGCTTTTTTAAAGTGGAAGATGCTTTGTTAACCGAAACCCCTGTGAGCGACTGGAAAGTTTATTTGAAATGGAATATTCTGAAAGGTTCAGCAGGGTCTTTAAGTTCATCATTTGTAAAGGCTAATTTTGATTTCAGCAGTGCTTTAAGCGGGCAGAAGGTACAAACGCCGCGCAATGAACGCATGGCACGCCTGGTTGACGGCAGCGAAGGTGAATTGCTGGGCCAGTTATATGTAGCCAAATACTTTACCCCGGCAGCCAAACAATACATGGTGAACCTGGTAAACAACCTGAAAGTAACCCTTGGCGAACGCATTAAAAACCTTGCATGGATGAGCGAGGCAACCAAAGCCCGTGCACTTAAAAAGCTGGCTGCCTTTACCGTGAAGATAGGCTACCCCGATAAATGGCAAACGTATAGCGGCTTAGCGATTGACCGTAATGATTATTTTGGCAACCTGAAACGTGTATCCGAATGGAGATATAATTACGGCGTAAGCCAGATCAGTAAACCGGTGGATAAAAAACGCTGGGGAATGTCGCCGCCAACTGTAAATGCTTATTATAACCCTGTAAATAACGAGATCGTTTTCCCGGCAGGGATCCTTCAGTTCCCATTTTTTGATTTTGGCGCTGATGATGCCGTAAACTATGGCGGTATTGGCGCTGTAATAGGACACGAAATGACCCATGGCTTTGATGATGAAGGCCGCCAGTATGATGCCGATGGGACACTGCGCGACTGGTGGACAAAGGATGATGCTGATAAATTTAAAACCCGTGCCGACCAGGTAGTTGACCAATACAACGGTTTTACCATACTTGATACCCTGCACGTTAACGGCAAGCTCACTTTAGGCGAAAACCTTGCTGATCTCGGGGGCTTAAATGTGGCATATGCGGCATTTAAAAAGACCAAAGAAGGCCATTCGCATAAAAAGATCAATGGTTTTACACCTGATCAGCGGTTCTTCCTGTCATGGGCCCAGGTTTGGAGGAGCTCACAACGCCCGGAAGCTGCCGCCCAACGCATATTGACCGACCCGCATTCGCCTGAACAATTCCGCGCAAATGCCCCTATTACCAATATTGATGCGTGGTACACTGCATTTAACGTAAAACCGGGTGATAAAATGTATAAGAAGCCGGAAGACAGGATTAAGGTTTGGTAGGGTTTGAGCCGAAAGTCTTGAGTCTTGAGTTTTGAGTCCGAAGTCTTAAGTCAGAAATCGATTTAATAAGTGAAAGCCTGGTGTGATAGCCAGGCTTTGTTTGTTATTTACAATTATCGTTAATTCTTTTTTGAGCATAACCAGCACCAAGGTCCTTCGCCTTAGTCCAATCCTCGCAAGCACCTGATTTATCGTTTTTATTAAATTTAGAGTTTCCCCGGTTAAAATAAGCCATGGCGTTCTTCGGCTCCAATTCAATTGCGCGGTCATAATCTTTTATTGCTTCATCATATTCTCCAGCTTCATCTTTATTTGCAGCCCTGTTAACTATTGCGTCGGTAAAATCAGGCGCCAATTCAATGGCTTTATCATAATCCTGCCTCGCTGCTTTCCATGTATGAAGTTCGTCCTTGGCAATTGCTCTTGAATACCATGCATTCGGGTCGGCGGGTTTTATTTTGATCGCGGTTGAAAAATTAATTACCGCCATGCCCGAATTTTTTTTATTATAAGCATCCATTGCCAGTTCGAAATAGTGATCGTATAGTGTCATATTCAAATCCGGGAAGTTTTGATTCTTAGGGTCGGCCATAGCGCCGTAACCATCGAGTTTACAATCAAACTCATATCCCTTGGCGTATAAGTCAAGCACCCAATACCTTAAATTATCCTCATCTACAGGGAATTCCGTAGCATCACCTGTTAATTCCCAATACTCATTTACCTTTTTTATTTCCTTGATTTTATAACTATAGTTAACAGCTAAAAAATCCCTTAAGGAGTCGAGTTTATTTTTGCTGTCGGAGATAAAATCAAAATCATATGTTGCCAATGCGTAATCTTTGATTCCGTCTTTTTTTCTCCGTTCATATACCTGGCGGGCGGCAACTATTTCCTTACCAAAGCCATCGGCAAATTGCTTCCTTGTAAAAAATCTATTTTCCATGTCATCGTGCTTATTGGTATTGCTTATACTGTCAGCAGTACTTTTTACAACCTGGTTAGCGTCATTCGTTTGGGCATATACTGAAACCGCATGAAAAAGTAAAGCAAAAAATGACAGATATTTCATATGGTCGGGTTCTTTTAAGCTAATCTACATTTTTAATTATTATATACCATTTCTGCTCTACTGCTCAAGCGACACAATCCACCTTCCTATTTTCGATTGTTGGAACGCATCCAACGGGTGAGAAATAAGCAGCAAATTCCGCTTAACATAATACAGCTTCGGACTTCGGACTTCGGACTTCGGACTTCGGACTTCGGACTTCGGACTTTCGGACTTAAAATATCGCTTCCGCAATTCTTTTTGTGGGTCCCGCATTACTCATGGTGTAAAAATGCAGTACCGGGACGCCAAATGCCATCAGTTCTTTACACTGGTTGATCATCCATTCAATGCCTGCATCTTTTACATCTTTTTCAGACTTGCAACCCGTAATCAGATCACAAAGGTCATCTGGCATATCAATATGGAAGGTTTTTGAAAGGTTAACCAGTTGTTTTGAAGTAGTGATTGGTTTCAACCCCGGGATGATAGGCACATTGATACCATTGGCGCGGCAACTATTTACAAAATCAAAATATTTCTGGTTGTCAAAAAACATTTGAGTAACGATGAAACCAGCACCCATATCAACCTTTTGTTTCAGGTATTTAAAATCAGACTTTAGGTTTGGCGCTTCAAAATGCTTTTCGGGGTAACCCGCCACGCCAATGCAGAAGTCTGTTTTTAAATTATCCGAACTATTTTCGTGAAGGTAAATACCATTGTTCATATTCACTACCTGTTGCAGCAGATCAGTCGCATAACAATGGCCGTTGGGGGTAGGCACAAAAGAAGCATCAGCTGAACGGGCATCACCACGAAGCACCAATACATTTTCGATACCTAAAAACTGAAGATCCACCAGGCCGTTTTCTGTTTCATCCTTGGTAAATCCACCGCAAAGTAAATGCGGCACGGTATCTACCTTGTATTTATTCATAATGGCCGCACAAATAGCAATGGTACCGGGGCGTTTGCGGTAGCTCAGCTTTTCGAGCAAACCGCTTTCATGCTGCTTATAAATAAAATCCTCGCGCAAAGAAGTTACATCAATAAACGGCGGTTTAAATTCCATTAAGGGATCAATGGCATCATAAAGCCCCTGTATGCTGCGCCCCTTTAAAGGTGGTATCAGTTCAAAAGAGAAAAGTGTTTTGCCTTTGGCGTTTTGTATGTGTTCGGTTATCTTCATGCCCCCTGACCCCCTAAAGGGGGAATTTTTATTTAATTTCCTATGATAAATTTATTGCGATTTCCCCGCGTTTGCTCCCCCTTTAGGGGGCCGGGGGGTTAATAATTCAGATTCGGCCCAAGCCACCTTTCAATTTCTTCAAGCGGTAAATTCTTCCTCACTGCATAGTCTTCCACCTGATCCTTACTTATCTTTCCTAACCCAAAATAACGGGCTTGCGGGTGGGCAAAATAGAAGCCGCTTACAGAAGCCGCAGGCGTCATGGCAAGGCTTTCAGTCAGGTGCATTTTTGCGTTGTCTTCAGCTTTCAATATTTCAAATAGGGTTGTTTTTTCGGTATGATCCGGGCAAGCGGGATAACCCGGCGCCGGACGGATGCCCTGGTATTCTTCTTTAATCAATTCATCAGTCCCCAGATTCTCTCCTTTCGAATAGCCCCAATACTCTTTACGCACCAACTCGTGCATTTTTTCGGCGAACGCTTCTGCCAAACGGTCGGCAAGGGCTTTGGCCATAATGCTGTTGTAATCGTCGTTATCGGCCTCAAATTCTGCCACCAACTCATCGCAGCCAATACCGCTTGTTACCGCAAATCCGCCAAAA
>Ga0207076_1067_pt1 | contig 26869 bp, 29 predicted proteins | sample Alteio_BWMinHeat_62_FD_153568 | JGI IMG/M metagenome (GOLD analysis project Ga0207076, IMG submission 153568) | Enriched cells from forest soil in Barre Woods Harvard Forest LTER site, Petersham, Massachusetts, United States -... | ecosystem: Environmental > Terrestrial > Soil > Temperate forest >... | reverse complement strand
TAAAGAAGGAAGTGCCGAAGTGGCGATCGGTCAAAGTCATCGTGATCGCACCAGCCAGAACCGGCATCACCGCGATCAGCAGGTAGGCAGTGATCAGCCATGTCCAGCAGAACATAGGCATCTTCATCAGGGTCATGCCGGGAGCGCGCATGTTCAGGATGGTGGTGATGATGTTGATCGAACCCATGATGGAGGACGCACCCATGATGTGGATGGCGAAAATCGCCATGTCCATGCCTGGGCCCATCTGTGTGGACAGCGGAGCATACAGCGTCCAGCCGGCAGCAGTGGCGCCGCCTGGCACCCAGAACGAAGCCATCAGCAACAGCGCTGCAGGAGGCATCAGCCAGAACGAGAAGTTGTTCATCCTTGCAAAGGCCATGTCGGAAGCGCCGATTTGCAGCGGGATCATCCAGTTTGCGAAGCCGACGAAGGCCGGCATGATCGCGCCGAACACCATGATCAGGCCGTGCATCGTGGTCAACTGGTTGAAGAATTCAGGTTGCATCAGCTGCAGGCCCGGCTGGAACAACTCACTGCGTATCATCAGGGCCAATACACCGCCGGACAACAACATCGTGAATGCGAACCACAGGTACAGACTGCCGATGTCTTTATGGTTGGTTGCAAATAACCAGCGGCGGAAACCATGTGGATGGTCATGCGCGTGGTCGTGAGCGTGATCGTGTGCGTGATCGACTGCCGTTGTGCTCATCTCAATCTCCTAATTTCAATTACTTGCGCGCAGCCAGAACTTCTGCTGGTTGAACAATATTTTCAGCCGATTTGTTGGACCAGTTATTACGGGTGTAGGTAATAGCTGCAGCGATCTCGGTGTCGGACAAAGTGGCCTTCCAGGAAGGCATGCCGCCTTTGCCGTTCAACACCAGGTGGATCTGGTCTCCTTTTGGCCCTGCAACCACCGCGGAACCGTCCAGCGCAGGGAATGCACCCGGCACGCCCTTGCCGTTGGCCTGATGGCAGGCTACGCAATTGGCTGTGTAAACTTTTTCGCCGCGCTGTTTCAGCTCGTCGACCGTCCATACCTTGTTAGGATCGTCCGCCTTGGCAGCCATTTCCTTTTTCTTGCCGTCTACCCAGGCCTTGTATTTGTCTTCGGATTCGACCACGACGACGATAGGCATGAACGCATGTTCCTTGCCGCACAGTTCAACGCACTGGCCGCGGTAGGTACCTTCTTTTTCAGCCTTGAACCAGGTATCGCGCACGAAACCGGGAATCGCATCCTGCTTGACGCCGAATGCGGGAATAGTCCAGGAGTGGATCACGTCATTGGCGGTAGTGATGATGCGCACTTTCTTGTTCACCGGAACGTGCACTTCATTGTCCACTTCCAGCAGATAAGTATCGCTGCGCGCTTCAGTAGGAGCAACGCCGGGCGCGCCGACTTGCGTCCTTGGAGTTTTCAGTGTGGACAGGAAGGAAATGCCTTCGCCGTCACCCTTCAGGTAGTCATAGCCCCATTTCCACTGCATGCCGGTGGCTTTGATCGTGATGTCTGCATTGGAGGTATCCTTCATCGCCACCACAGTACGGGTAGCCGGCAACGCCATGCCGATAACGATGATGAAAGGAACCACGGTCCAGGCGATCTCTACCGAAGTGCTTTCATGGAAGCTGGCAGCCTTGTGGCCCAGGGATTTGCGGTGCTTGAAGATGGAATAAAACATCACGCCGAAGACGGCGACGAAAATCACCAGGCAAATGATCAGCATCAAGTTGTGCAGCGAATAAATTTGCTGCGCAATTTGCGTTACCGGTGGTTGCAGATTCATCTGCAGCACCGCTGGACCGCCCTGGATGTCTTTAACTTCACCAGCCGCCCATGATGGCAAACCTGCCGCCAGCAGCGACGCTCCAAGCACTAACGATTGTAATCGCTTCGCATGTTTCATGATTTCCCCAAAAACCCAAATAGAATTCTTTAACAAACCGACGTGAGCGCGCTCTGTAACTCCCGCACAAATTCACGCCGCCTGCTTACCATTAAATACCGCCCCACCTTGACCAAAACCTGTTGCGCCCGTAATTCCACCAGTCCTCCGGGAAAATCGGGCAAACCTACTTTGACAAACAGCGGATAAAGTCTGTACTCCTGAACATGGCTCCCCTGCACGACGACGATCAGCAGGCAATCCCTGCTCAGGGAAACATATTCACGATCACCAGCGTGACGCGCATAGAGAAGGAAAGCGGCACCGACACCCGCCATTTCCAAAAATGAAAAACAAAGAACCGGCCATGCGCCATGCACCAGAAAGATGATGGCAATACTGAAAGATACACTACAGAGTACACAGTAAAACAAGGCTAGCTGTTTGGGTGACAAGGCACAATTTCGCTTCATCAGCCATTCATGAGGTTCCATCTCAACGCACCCAAGATCGACAGTCATTCAATGACATTCGCTGGCAACTTCCACAACTGCGAGAGTATAAGGCGTAAAGTAGGCTTATATCAAGCAGAATACTTGTCGTGACGCTAGTAAATTGCACAAAAATAAATCAAAATATAATAGCAATTATCAATATTTTTGATGCAGATGGAACATTAACGCGGCGGCTTTTTATGTAAATCCAGGCGGATAATTGATTCCCCGGAAGAAATTTTCTTTGGCGCCGGCCGGAAGGCGTGGCCGTAAACAATTTCAAAAGTCAGCGGCACCCTGTTGTCTGCAGCACGCATCTTATCAAATGCATCACACAAATTTCGCCACGCGTGCCTGCCCAGCAAACCGGTGCGGCGCGTCAAAAGCGGATTGCCGCCCAGCGCCCGCACATCGGCGACCAGCTTGTCGACGGTGTCATAGGTCAGCGTGATCTTTTCCATATCCATCACCGGCGTGGAAAAACCGGCATTGACCAGCATGTCGCCAAAATCGTGCATATCCACAAACGGCAAGGTGTGCGGCAACTGGTCTATGCCGGCAAAGGCTTGGCGTAATTCCACCAGCGTATCCGGGCCGAAGCAGGAAAACATCAGCAAACCCTCGGTGCGCAACACCCGCCGCCACTCGACAAACACCAGGTCCGGCTGCGGATGCCAGTGCAAGGCCAGATTGGACCACACCAGGTCCACTGCATTCGCCGCCAGCGGCAGCCGGGCGAAATCGGCACAGGCCAGGCCCTCGTTCTGGGTGCGGCGCAAAGCGGCAGGCGTCCATTTTGCCAGCAGGCGGCCGACCGAACTGACCGCCGCCCTCTGGGTTTGCATCGCCGCCGCCAGCATCTGCGGCGAAGCATCCGCGCCCAAGACCTGCGCCTGCGGGAACGCCTTTTGCAATTGCGCGAGGTCGGCGCCTTCACCGCAGCCGGCATCCAGCACACGCTCGGGCTGTATCTTCACCAGCTCCAGCTTCTCGCGCATACGCTTGGAGATTTCACGGCGCAAAAAGTCGGAGCCGAGGATTTTTTCCGGTCTTGAAAATAGCTGGCGTACCGTTTTCAGGTCTATAGGGGCACTTAACATGGGCAGGGATATTCTGATTGGACTGCGCAAGCCTAGTGTCCTGAGTTAGAAATTCGTTGAAAATGAAAAATGATGCAATCAGTGTCAGGCTAGGCGCACGGCATTGATTTCATCTTTTTTCTTCGACGAACTTCTAACTCAGGACACTAGATGGAATGCGATAATGCGCAGAGTTTACACGTTTGCCGTCAAAGCCGCTGCACAGCTTTGCCCGGAACAGGGGCCGCCTTCCTAAGCCGAACTGATTGAACGCCTATCCATGCTTGCAAAATTATCCAGATTGCTGCCGTCCGCCTGCGCCCTATGTGGCGAGCACGGCTCACGGGTTGTGTGCACCGCCTGCCACGCCCGCTTCCTGGGCGCCGGGCAGCAGCGTTGCGTGCAATGCGCGCTGCCCGTATCGCAGTCCGCCGCTCATGCAGTATGCGGAGCATGCCTGGCAGACACGCCGGCGTTCGACCATACGGTAGCTGCCTGCAATTACGCCGCGCCGCTGGATCAGCTGGTGCTGAACCTGAAGTTTGGCCATCAGCTGGCGCTGGCGCCGGTGTTTTCGGATATGCTGCGCGATGCGATACTGGAACAGCGCCAGCATGGCGGCGGCAGCCTGCCGGATATGCTGAGCGTAGTGCCGCTGGGAAGATCCAGGCTGGCGGAGCGTGGCTTCAACCAGGCGCTGGAAATCGCCAGGCCGCTGGCCAGGCATCTGGGAGTGCCGCTGACGCCGCAGCTGTTGCACCGGGGCCGGGAAACGGCGCAGCAAAGCAGCCTGCATCCGGACGACCGGCAAAAGAACGTGCGCAATGCCTTCGTACTGGCGCCGCAAGCGATGGACAGCGTCAAGGGACGGCATATAGGCATCGTCGACGATGTAATGACGACGGGCACCACCTTGAATGAAATCGCCGGCATGCTGAAACGTTTTGGCGCCGCCAAAGTCAGCAACTACGTCTTTGCGCGCACGCTGCCCCATTAATTGAAAATTCAGAAATCCTTAGGAGAGCCCCTTGTTTCATGTAGTCCTGGTCGAACCCGAAATTCCGCCGAATACCGGCAATATCATCCGCCTGTGCGCCAACACCGGCGTCCAGCTGCACCTGATAGAACCGCTGGGCTTCCCGCTGGATGACGCCAAGATGAAGCGCGCCGGCCTCGATTACCACGACTATGCGACGATGAAGGTGTACAAGAACTGGCAGGCCTATATGGCGCAGGAGCAGCCGGACGCCAGCCGCATGTTTGCGCTGACGACCCACGGCTCGACGCCTTTCGCTCAGGTGGAATTCAAGCCGGGCGATGTGTTTGTGTTCGGCGCCGAAACCCGCGGGCTGGCACCGGAATTGCGCGAATCTTTTCCGCCTTCGCAGCGGATACGCCTGCCGATGCGTCCGGATAACCGCAGCCTGAATTTATCGAATGCGGTGGCAGTGGTTGTGTACGAGGCCTGGCGCCAGAATGGCTTCGCCGGCGGCGCTTAAAAAGTAGCACTGTAGCCGGGATGCAACGCAATCCGGCTTCCAGGCCTGCTTATTCAGCCGATTTGCTTAGCCTGACCTTGGCCAGTAGTTTGCTGGTCGAGCGGTCGTGCACAAACTCGATCGCCGCCACTTGGCCGCCATAGGCCAGCACGGCGCGGCCTTCAGGGATTGCGGTCATATCGTAGTCGCCGCCCTTTGCATAGATATCCGGACGCGCCAGTTGTACCGCTTCCAGCGCGGTATCCTGGTCGAACTCAACCACCAGGCTGACCGACTCCAGCGCAGCCAATACCGCCATCCTGTCCTCGCACTGGTTGATCGGCCGGTCATCGCCCTTGCCCAGCCGCCTGACCGACGCGTCGGTATTCACCGCCACCACCAACGAAGCGCCCAGCGCCCTTGCCTGCGCCAGGTAGCTGACGTGGCCGCGGTGCAGGATGTCGAACACGCCATTGGTCATCACTACCGGCTTCGGCAGTGCCGCTACGCGCGCGGCCAGGTCGGCGTTGCTACTGATCTTGTTTTCGAAATCTGGCATGTGAATTAAATAATTACTTCCTACCTGCAAGTTGCAGGGTGGGCACCATGTGCCTACGCCGCAATACCTTAGCCCAGACCGCTAAATAAAAAATGGCCGCAGTTCAGACTCAGCGGCCATTTTAATATGAGACTGCGGAAACTGCGGCGGGTCAGCGCAGCATATTATTTATACCGCGCTTGCAGTTGCATTCGCAGTGGCAGCAATGCGCTGCGTGATTTCCTTGCGATAGCGGTTCAAATCCTGCACCGACTCGAAGGTGCGCTCAAACAGCAACGACATATTGTGCAAGATGCGTTCAACAACTTTCTTTTCCCAGTTGCCGTCAAAATTGATCTGGCCGTCCAGCCAGCGCTCCAGCCAGGCCGGATCGGGCAGGCGGCTCTGCACGGTGTCGTTAGGGAACAACGCCTGGTTCACATGCAGGTTGGTAGGATGCAGTGGTTTTTCGGTGCGGCGCGCAGACGCCATCAGCACACCGATCTTGGCAAACGCCGCGCGCGCAGTGTCGCCCACTTCGACCAGCGATTTTTTCATATAGCGCAGATACGCGCCGCCATGCCGGGCTTCGTCCTGGCTGATGATCTTGTAGATTTGCTTGATGACAGGCTCGGTATGCCAGTCGGACGCGCAGCGGTACCAATGGTTCAGGCGTATCTCGCCGCAGAAATGCAGCATCAGGGTTTCCAGCGGCGGCGCGGGGTCAAACTCAAAGCGCACATTGTGCAATTCTTCTTCCGTAGGCACCAGTTCGGGGTGGAAGCGGCGCAGGTATTCCATCAATACCAGAGAATGTTTTTGCTCTTCGAAGAACCAGATCGACATGAAGGCCGAAAAATCGCTATCGCCGCGGTTATCGCGCAAGAACATCTCGGTCGCCGGCAATGCCGACCACTCGGTGATCGCATTCATCTTAATCGTCTGAGCCTGCTCCTTGGTCAGCTTGGAATCATCGTACTGATCCCACGGAATATCGGTATCCATATTCCAGCGGACTTGCTCAAGCGATTTAAACAATTCTGGGTAAAGCATGTTGACCTTCACGCAAATGAAAATAGAGTAACTTACCTAATTTTAACAGACAGATGTGACAACTTCACTACGTTGTTTGATAAATACGAATCGTTCCAATAATTTTTGGCCATTTTCCCCGGAAATGTACCGCAAAGCGAATCCTTGCGGCAATTTACCGCCGCCAGCAGTGGTTTAAATAGTACGTTACCATTCGCCTATCAGATTCAAACCCCGATGGAGATAGGTCATGAACAAGAAAATAGTTGCCGGAATGATTGTTGTATTCAGCGTCCTGGCCGGCGGCGCAGTGTCCGGCGCGTCAGCAGCCACCAGTAGCGGTGCGGAAACTTGCCCGGCTATCCTGAACCACACTTTCAACCGCCTGCAGGACGACGCCAAACAGGATCTTTGCCAATATACCGGCAAGGTAGCACTGGTCGTCAATACCGCCAGCTACTGCGGCTTTACCAAACAGTATGAAGGACTGGAAGCTCTGCACGCGAAATACAATCCCCAAGGCCTGGTGGTGCTGGGCTTCCCGTCCAACGACTTCGGCAAGCAAGAGCCGGGTTCCAGCAAGGAGATCGCCGATTTTTGCTTTAATACCTATGGCGTCAAGTTCCCGATGTTTGCCAAGTCTTCGGTCACCGGCAAGGACGTCAACCCGCTGCACGCCGAACTGATCAAGGCGACCGGCCGCACGCCTAAGTGGAACTTCACTAAATACCTGATAGACCGCAAGGGCAATGTAGTCGCCTCCTATCCTAGCGAAACCACGCCGGAAGACAAGAAACTGGTCTCCGACATAGAAAAAGCGCTCGCGCAATAAGCCGCCCCGCCAACCCTAAGCCCGGTCCGCCGGGCTTTTTTTATTTCCTGCGCCGATATTTTTCAACCGAAATTCCCCCTCGCCAGCCACGCCAAAGCCCTGTGCTGGCAAAAAAAATCCCCGCTCCGCAGAGCGGGGACAACAATTTCAACTACTGCTACTGCATGCTGCTATCAGTCGTTTGCCACCAGCGTCACGTTGGAAATGGACGCATAGGCCTTGACCATCAGGTAGTAGGTGCCGGCCGCAGGCGCACTGATCGTGATGGTCTCGGTGGTGGTGGGACCGTCAGACTTCTTCAGGTAAGAGCTGGTGGTTGGTGCTGAACCGAGTTTCACGTAGATATCCGCGTCGCCGGTGCCGCCGGAAGTCTTGAAGATCAGGCTGGTACGGCCGGACGGAACGACGATCGTGTAGACCTTGGTGGCGCCGGTCGCCATCGTAATGCCGGTCACCGGCACGCCGCTGGTCAGCACATTGGATGGCGGCGGTGTTGTGCCGCCGGTGCCGATGACGGCCGCAAAATTGGCGACGTTCAGGCTGCCATATCCGCTTGCATAGTCCCAGCCTGCTTTGGCGCTGTAGCCGCCATTGCTGCCGGACGTGACATCGTGGAACATGCCTGGGTTAGCCGCAGCCTTTTGATAGATGGCCGCTGCCGGGAAAGCCAGGCTGTTATTGTTCATCGACTGGATGCGCGCCCAGAAACCGGTAAATATCGGCGCCGCCAGGCTGGTGCCGCCGATTTGCGATTTGACGCCGTTCACCAGCACCAATGCGCCGCTTGACGGATCAGCGTCAAACGAGATGTCCGGCGTACCGCGCTTGGTGGAAGTGCCGAGCACGCCGGCTGCAGTCTGCCAGCTTGGCGCTGCTTCCGTCAGGCTGGCGCCGCCGCCGGCGCCGCCATTGGCGCTTTGCTGGCATGTTGCCGAGCTGGTGCAGGACCATACGCTTTCCGAAGACCAGGCGCCGCCGGAAGTGCCAAGCAAGGTACCGCCCACCGAGATCACATACGGTGAGACGGAAGGGTAGCTTTGCGAAGTCGTGCTTCCGCCGCATTCATATGCACCGGAGTCGCCGGAAGATACCGAGAATGTCTGGCCTTGTGCGACGGCAGCCTGGAAGATCTGGTCATTACTGGCCATGATGCCCGAACTCTGAGCGTCGGTTTCACATTCGCCCAGCGATACGTTGATGGCCTTTGCGGTATTGTCGCTGACGACGCGGTTATAGGCCGAAGTCAGGTCAGAGTCGCTCAGGGTATTCGCGGTGTACAAGATCATCTGCTTGATCGTGCCGCCGGCAGTCGCCAACGCATCCTGGGTGTCCATATTCCATTCATCGACGCCGGAGGTATCGGTGCTGGCCGAACCTATGACGGTCGTGGTCACGTTAGGCACCGGATAGCCGGCGCTTGCCGCGAAGCTTTTCAGGTCCGTGATCGTCTGCTTCATGCTGCCCTGCGTGATGATGCCGATGACGGCATTGGTCGCGCTTGGCAAGCTGTTTGCGTTGTAGATCGTCGGAAATTCAGTCGGATTATGTCCGGTGCTCGCCAGCGTCTTCGCAGCCGGCTTTGCTAGCATCGTGTGATGCAAATGCACGTTTTGCAGGCCATGGACCGCCAGTACGATGCCGCCCAGGGACTGCGGCACCGCTGCATCATCGATGTTGGCGTAGGCGCTGCGGCCGTTCACGGTGTATGAATGCAGCTCGGTGTTGAAGGCCGATTTGACCGACCCTGCGGTACCGTCTGCACTGATCAGCAGATTGTTGTCCGCGACGCTGATGTTGGTGAAGCCGTTCTTGGCCAGATGGCTGACCACGGCCTGTACCTGCTCCTGGGTCGGTGCGTAACGGCTCTTGAAATCCGCGCTGGAGAGCGCTGTCCTGCTGCGGCCGGCCAGGATATCTGCGGTCAAGGCATCGAGGTCGGCCTTGTTGCGCACATTCAGCGATACCACGACGTGGGTCAATGCCCCAGACTGCATCGCTGCAATATGGGCGGCATTGGTAGTGACCGTGCTGGTCACCGCAGTGGCCTTGGTTGCCGTCGGCGCCCACTGCTCCGCAGCGTTTGCCGCGGTGCTGAACATTGCCAACGCCAGGGCGGTAAGGGACAACAATTTTTGATTACGACTGAATCTCATGCTTACTCCAATAGTGGTAAGGAAAAGTGATCCCTTCGAAGGTATCGAATAGGATCGGCTCAGGTAATACCCTCCCCTGAAAGATCGTGTCTTTCAAAAGAAGCGGCAATCCCCTGCGCGCCGGGACGTACCCGGCGACGCGAGGAAATGCCTATGACGGCCCGGACCTTAACAAGTAAGGTTCAGGCCGAAATACGGAATGCTGTAAAAAGCGGAGGAAGAGCTAAGCTCAGGAGGTAAAGCTAGGAAGGCGACAAGGACGGCAAGGAGATTTTTGCAAATGCGGGCAGCGCGAAGCAGAATGAAACTGGTTTCATGTTATTTCCCTATTCGAACTTTATAGTGCCGTCATACAAACTATCAGCTTGCGCGGCGCTTTGATTTATTTGCCGTTGGGGGATTTTTTGTCCTTGTTGGGCGATCTCAGTATAGGTGTTTAGTTTCAAAAAGCTCTAGTATTTTTAGTCTAATGTTGTAAGGAGTTGTAAGGCGCGTTACTAAAAATCCGGGCGTAAAAAGGGCCGGGATTTTGCCTGAGATTTCATGAATAAATCATTTATATGATGCCTGCGATTTTGGCTATTGGATGGAGACAATCGAACAAATAAAAAGCCAATATTCTTCGAAGTACGTCGTTGACATTACAAGTTGCGCCGCGCAAATGTCATGCCGCCGTTCCGGCACAATTTCCAGACTAAAATCACGCCTGGCATATCCGGTTTTTGATGGCAATGCCCGGCCTTTTACAAGCGCCGATGAGAAAAACAAAGGGGGGATGAACGATTGTCAGTGCGCCAAGCCTGCCCGATCCCGGACGAGCTTGGCGCACAAGGATCAGGCTTTGGGAATGACGCGCCTGGCCGCTGCCGGCAATGCCGATTTGCTGCCCGCGCCCTTGGTGCCGGTATTCTTGGCGGTTGCACCCTTGACCGCCGTTTTGCCGTCGGACTTGCCGCCGCTTTTCCCGGTGCTGGCGCCGCCCGATTTTGCCGCCTTGGACGAGGTTTTGGCGGGCGCCCTGGCAGTCGGTTTGGCTTTCCCGGCCCCCGGCGGCGCCTTTTCTTCTTTCGGCGTCAGCTCGCCGGCCATCGCATTATTGACGGCCTGCTTGAATTGGTCTTGCAGCAGGGTCCACCAGGCCGCCGGATTCACGAATTGGGAAGAAGCTGCGGCAGCAACTTCCTTTGCCGCGGCATCTTCTGCGGCAGCTTCCGTTCTTGCATGCGCCGGCTCTACCTCGTCCTCTTCCGCTTCGTCGTCAAGCTCTTCCTCCGCCTCGGCAGCGGCATCTTGTGCAGCAGCCCTGCTCGCAGCGTCTGCAGCCGGCATCGGCCACTCCGGATTGCTGGTCTTGGCCTGGCCGTAGCCGGCGGAAGAAAATGGCGACGGCGCCTCCGGCTGAGCCATTGCATTGGAAAAACTCGCGCCCAGCGAATTCAGGGTGGCGATGGTCGCGCGCTGCACTTCCAGCGCCTGTATGGTTCCGCGCAGCATATTCATATTGACGTTGAGCCAGGACTCCACCGTCTTCAAATCCTTGATCCTCTTGTCCAGGTCGTCAATCGAAATGGTGGGAGTGACCATGCCGGGAACCTGCATGCCGCCCCAGAGTTTTTTCACGAAAGCCAGCGTATCGTTCATCGCCGCCATGCCTGGCATCTCGCCACCGGGGAATTGGGATGTCATCTTGCTCTCCTTGTCTGTTGAACAATGTCTATTACGGCAGGGTACTCTGAATAAGCGCTTAAGGAAACTGCGGATCCCGTTTTTCTCTCAGCGAAGCGATACCTTCCTGCACATCCGGTCCGGCAAAGCCCATGAATTCCAGCGCCAGCGAGGCATCGAAATTGGGGCCGGCCATACGCAGCCAGTTGTTCAGCGCGTATTTGGTCCAGCGTATCGCGGTCTGTGATCCGGCGGCCAGGCGGTGTGCGATCTCGAAGGCCTTGCCGCGCAACTCCGCCTCTTCGCAACACAGCGACACCAGCCCTATGCGTTCCGCCTCTTCGCCGCTGACGGTCTCGCACAGCAGCAGGTAATATTTGGCCTTGGCCATGCCGCACAGCAGCGGCCAAACGATAGCTGCATGGTCGCCGGCAGCCACGCCTAGCCGCGTATGGCCGTCGATGATGCGCGCCGTTTTGGCGGCAATCGAAATGTCCGCCAGCAGGCCGGCCACCAGGCCGGCGCCGACCGCCGGTCCATGCATCGCCGACACGATGGGCTTGCTGCAATTGATCACGTTGTACACCAGGTCCCTCGCTTCTTTCCAGACCCGGGTGCGCACAGCGAAATCGTTCGCCATGTCTTCCACCAGGCCCAGGTCGCCGCCGGCGGAAAAACCCCTGCCCTCGCCGCGTATGATCGCTACCTTGACTTGCGGATCTTCATCCACGGTACGCCAGATGTCGGCCAATTCCCGGTGTAGGTGCTGGTCGGCGGTGGACAGCTTGCCGTTGGCCGATTGCCCTGCCCCCATCACGATTTCCAGGATGCCGCCCGGATGCTGCACCAGTTGCAGGGCCTGGTATTTGTCGTACAGGGAAGCCGGTTTGACAGACATAATCTCGCCTTTAGATTTATCGTAAGCTGGTTATTGTGATTTTTGCATCTTGCATGAGGTCGGCAGCGCCGTCAATGCCGCGTCGAAATAGCGTTCGGTCTTGAAGCCGTAGCCGCTGCCCTCGTTGTCGAACCGCAGGCCGGCATCGCCGCTCTTTTGCATCACCGAAACATATAAGGGCTGTATCAACTGATGGTCGGCGGCACGCATGCTGGCCTGGTAAAAACTGTTCCTGAACTGCGCGCCTTCCAGTGCCTTGGCTACCGCGGCGGCTTCGGTGCTGCCGGCTCTTTCTATCGCGGCAGCCAGCATATTGATCATCACATGCATGCGCATATGCACATAGTCATCCCTAGGGTCGGGATAGCGCTGGCGAAAACGGCGGTAGAACGCATCGCTGTCGGCGCCGCCGGCATTTGGATGCCATTCGGCCACGGCCCGCACCCTGCCTATGCCGGCATCACCGATCGCCGCCGGCGCGCCCAGCGCGTTGGCATAAAAGGTATAGAACTTGGCATTCAGGCCGGCGTCCCTGGATGCCTTGATAAGCAGGGTCAGGTCATTGCCCCAGTTGCCGGTGACGACGGTATCGGCGCCGCTGGCCCTGATCTTGGCGATATACGGCGAAAAGTCCTTGATCTTGCCGATAGGGTGCAATTCATCGCCGACGATGGCGATGTCCGGCCGCTCCGCCGCCAGCATGCTGCGCGCAGACTTCGCGACCTGGCGTCCAAAACTATAGTCCTGGCCTATCAGGTATACCCGTTTGGCGCGGCTGTCGTCCTTGATGACTTCGGTCAATGCATGCATGCGCATATCGGCATTGGCATCGAAGCGAAAATGCCAGTAGCTGCACTTTTCATTGGTCAGGCTGGGATCGACCGCGGAATAATTCAAGAACAGGATGCGGTTGCCCGGCGTGCGCTGGTTATGCTTGCTGACCGCCTCGACCAGCGCCAACGCCACCGCGGAACTATTGCCCTGCACCAAAAACGGAATATGCTGATCGGTCACGTGCTTGAATTCGGTCAGCGAGTCTTCCACTCCCTGCTTGTTGTCAAAGGTGGATAAGGCCAGTAGATGTTTTCCATCCGGCAATTTAACCCCGCCGCGCGCATTGATATTTTCTATCGCCAGTTGCAGGTTGCGTACTACGGCCTCACCTGCATTGGTGAAAGAACCGGACAGCCCGTCTATCATCGCAATGCGGACGGGCTTGCCGGCCGGGTCCGCCGCCCGGGCTGCGGTCTGCATACCCGAGCCGAGAAGCACGCCGCACACTATCAGGCTTGCAAGTTTTAACATCCGTGTCCTTACCAGGTGGAAATTTGCCCATTTTACATGCTGCCAGGCTAGGCTGAATGCCTGCACAGTATTTGCAGTGCACAGTCATCGCAAGCACAGGCAAGAACGTTTACACTAGAACCATGACCAGTGTTGCTTTACCCCCTATCCAACAATCAACTCACGTTTCCCTCCGCTGGGCGCCGGTGCTGGTCGCCACTATCTTGCTGCACCTGCTGGTATTGCATTTCGCGGATGAGCAGATCAGCCTGCCGAGGCACGCGGAGAAGGCGGAAAAGACCGTAGAGATCAGCCTGAGTCCAAAACCGCTGGAAGCAAAGGCGGAGCCGGCAGCGCCAAGGCCCGACCTCAAGCCTGCAAACGAGCCTGTAAACAAACCCGCAGCCAAACCCGCGAATACCGCCGCCATCAGACCGGCGCCAGCCGTGCAGGCGCAAATGGCAATGGTGGCTGCCGCCGACGCCGATACCGAAACCCCGCCGGAAGTACTGGCTGCCATCAACGACACACCGGTGCTGCCAATGCCGGCTGGAGTCAAAACCCAGGCAGCGAATAGCCCGGGGGCGGAAAAAACCGCGGCCGTAACCGACGCACCGGCTGCTGCAGAAAAGAGCGAGGCCGAACCAACACTCCAGTACAGCGTTGCCCCGCCGCCATCCGCCCGGCTGGCGCTGGAACTGGTCAACTCCAAACCGGGCCAGGCCCATCCCTATTTTGGCGAAGGCGAAATCAACTGGGAAGTCGGCAACGGTAGATACAGGATGACGACCAAGGCCGGCCTGGTCGTGCTGTTTACCTCGGTCAATTTACTGACCCTGCGCAGCGAAGGCGTGATAGACAGTCACGGCATTGCGCCGCTCACCAGCAGCGAAACCCGGCGCGGCCGCTCGGAAACCGCGACGCACTTCAACCGCGAAGAAAAGACCATCACTTTTTCCGCCTCCACCCGGACCGCGGTGCTGAGCGACGGCGCGCAAGACAAAAACACCATCATCATGCAACTGGCCGGCATAGGCAATGCCGATCCCCGGCAGATGCAGCCGGGCCGGCAGTTCGCTATACAGATAGGCGAAGACCGCGATGCAACGGTATTCCAGTTCATCGTGCAGGGGCAGGAACAGATCACTACCAAGCTGGGCAGCCTGGCGACCTGGCACCTGGTGCGCCCGCCGCGCCCAGGCTCGTATAACTCCAGGCTGGACATCTGGCTGGCGCCGCAATTGCAGTGGTATCCGGTACAGATCCGCAATACCGAGAGCAACGGCGCCGTCACTACCCAGAGCGTCACCAGAATCACACCAAAAACCATTCAGGAAAATTAAGCATGCAAAAAATGCGCACCAGGCTTTTCTTTACCGCCGGCATCCTTTTATCGCTGGCGGCCCACGCAGACAATGGCAGCCGTGCCTACAACCTACCCCCTTCCGCAGACTTACAATATGCGATCAAGGCCAAGCAAAGCGGCATGTCAGTGTCCGGCGAGGCTACCGTCAAGTGGCAGGTAACGGGAGCCGGCGGCAATCAAAAATACAGCGTGGTCACTGAAACCCGGGCCATGCTGGTCGGCAAGATACTGGATGCCAGCAGCATCGGCAGCATAGACGGTTACGGCCTGGCTCCTGAAAAATTCGCCGAGAAACGTTTTCGCAAAGCCGAGACCGTCACCAGCTTCGACCGCGCGGTAAAGCAGATCAGTTTTACCGAGTCGACGGAAAAATATCCTATCAAGGGCGGTGAACAAGACCGCACCAGCGCCGTCTGGCAATTGATCGCGCTGGCGCGTGCTGCCGGCGACAAGTTCAAGGCCGGTTCCGAATGGAAATTCCTGGTGGCGGGCCGGCGCGACGCCGATCCCTGGTTTTTCAAGGTGAGCGGCCAGGAACAGCTGCGCACTGCCGTCGGCGAGCTGACGGTAGTGCACGTGGTCAAGGCACCGCCGCCGGATTCCAAGGACCAGCAACTGGACCTGTGGCTGGCGCCGTCGCTGGAATGGTACCCGGTTCGCATCAGATTTGAAGATGCCGACGGCGACTATGTCGACCAGTTGATCAGCAACATCAAGAAGTAGGCTGCACAAATTGGAATGATTATGGGATGATGCCATTCCACAGGCTTGCTGCTTTTACCCGGCATAATTTCCCCCAGCTATTTACCTTACTTATCCTATGAGCACATCCACAGACGGCGCGCTGGTTCTCTTCAGCGGCGGACAAGATTCCACTACCTGCCTGGCCTGGGCGCTAGCCCGTTATAGCCGGGTAGAGACCATAGGCTTCGACTATGGCCAGCGCCATGCGATAGAACTGACGGTGCGTCCTACGCTGCTGGAAAAGATGCGCGCTTATTCGGCCGACTGGCAGCAAAAGCTGGGCGAAGACCATATGATAGATTTGTCACTGATCTCGCAGCTGTCGCACACTGCGATGACCGAGGACATAGAGATCGTGATGCAGGAAAACGGCCTGCCGAATACCTTCGTACCCGGCCGCAACCTGATGTTCATGATGGTGGCGGCCACCCTCGCCTACCGGCGCGGCCTGAACGTGCTGGTGGGCGGCATGTGCGAAACCGACTTCTCGGGTTATCCGGACTGCCGCGACGACACGATGAAGGCGCTGCAGGTCGCGCTCAATCTCGGCATGGCGACCAGGCTAAAGCTGGAAACCCCGCTAATGTGGATAGACAAGGCGCAAACCTGGGAACTGGCGCAAGACCTGGGAGGCGAAGCGCTGGTGGACCTGATCCGCGCAGATACACATACCTGCTATCTGGGCGAACGAGGCCAACTGCACGACTGGGGCCACGGCTGCGGCAAGTGCCCAGCCTGCGAGCTGAGGGCGCGCGGCTATCGGCAATTCGCGGCAAAAAAACAAAACGGCAAGATCGACAAGGAATAAGGCAGTGGACTGTAACAGTTCACTACTCCGGGGAGATTCCCCCGGAGCTTGCCGGATTCGCTTCAGCGGGTGACGGTAATCAGCTCGCGCTTGCCGCCCTTGTAGGTATATAGCGTCAGCGTGCCGTCGCGGATGTCGCCATGCTGGTCAAAAGCGATATTGCCGGTCACACCCTTGTACTGGATATTCGCCAGAACAGGCAGGTATTTTACCGGCTCGGCCGAACCGGCCTTTTGCATCGCTGATACGACGGTCATCACCGCGTCATAGGCATACGGCGCGTTCAGGACGACCGGATGGCCGAATTTTTTGCTGAAATCGGCCTTGAATTTTTCCAGGCCTCCCTTCATTCCCTCTTCTACGCCGCCGGCTTCGGCGCACACTATCTTGCCTTCGCCCAAGGCATCGCCGGCCAATTTCACCAACTCGGTCGAGCAGATGCCGTCGCCACCCATGAATTTGGCGTCTATCCCAAGTTGCTGCATCTGCCTAAGCATCGGGCCGCCTACCGCATCCATGCCGCCAAAGAAAATCAGGTCAGGCTTCTTGCCCTTGATCGCAGTCAGGATGGCGTTGAAATCGGTCGCCTTGTCGGTCGTATACTGACGTGGCAAGATCACTACCGACCTGGACTTCGCCGTCGCACCCTTGATGAATTCGTCGGCGACGCCCTGCCCGTATGACGTGCGGTCATCAATGACAGCAATGGTCTTGGCCTGCGTCACCTGGACTGCATACCGGCCCAGCGTGCCGCCCAGCTGGCCATCGTTGGCGACGACGCGGAACGCGGTGTTAAAACCTTGTTGCGTATATTTTGGATTGGTCGCCGAAGGGGAAATTTGCGGAATTCCCGCAATATTGTAGATTTTCGACGCAGGTATCGTGGTGCCGGAATTCATGTGCCCGATCACCGCATTGACTTTGGCATCCACCAGCTTTTGCGCGGCGGTGGTTGCCTGCTTGGGATCGCTGCCGTCGTCTTCCGCAACCAGCTCGAACCTGGCTTTCTTGCCACCTATAGAAATGCTGCGCGCATTCAGGTCTTCGATCGCCATCCTCGCACCGTCTTCCGTGTCTTTGCCCATATGCGCAGAAGGGCCGGACAACGGGCTGACATGCCCTATCTTGACAAGGATATCCTCGGCAAGCGCAGTTCCCTGCCACGCAAGCATGACGGAAACAGAGAATGATAAAACGCGGTATTTGACAGTCATGATTTCTCTCAGCCTGGTATGTTGTAGAAAACCCTGTAAGCGGGTAAGTGCAGTCGAAGGTCCCGGAAATAGAAAACCTTCAACGCCGGCACTCATTTTTCTACCAAGCCGCATCCCTTACAAACCATGATTTCTATCGCATGGCATTAGAAATTCTAATACCGTTGAAAAACCGCCAAGCAGGCTCAAACTAGCCTAGCCTTTTCTGCTAGCAGCGCATCCCTTTGCAATTCAAACTGAGTGCATTCCGCCCCTATCCAATCGGTAAATGCCTGGACGGCGCGGCTGTTCCTGGCGTTGCCATTCTGTACCAGGCCATAGGCGGCGCTGGCGCGAACCGCCAGCGGTACCGCCGGTAAAAGCCTGCCGCTCGCCAGCTCTTCATGGATTAGCGAGGTGCGCGCCATCGCGATGCCCTCTCCGTGCGAAGCCGCATTGATCGCCAGCTGGGCCAGATTATACTGATGCCCATGAGAACCGAATTTCTCCACCTTGCCTGACCTGTCCTGTGTCGCAAGGCGCAGCCATTCGCCCCATTCGGCAAAGGCCGCCGCCCCCTCCCACGGCGCATCGTCATGCAGAAGGCTGAGGCTGGCAAACTGCGCCGCCTCGATTATTTCTCCGGCTTGCGCCAAAAAACCGCTGCTTGCAACCGGCAGCAGATATTCCTGCATCAAGGGCAGCACCTGCTGTTCATGTCGAACCGAAAACTGTTCATACACCACCAGCACGTCCACGCCCTCCAGGTTCATCCGCGACGTGCTCATGCCGAACAGCTCTCCCCTCAGCTTGATCTCTATCTCCGGATACAGGCGGCTGAATCGGCTCAGCCGCGGCATCAGCCACATCATGGAAAAAGACGGCGACGACCGGATCACCAGGGTTTCACCCTGCGCTTTCGGCTGCACCGCCTGCAGGACCGTTTCCAGCTCTCCCAAAGCCAGGTGCACGACCCGGAACAGGCGCTCCCCTTCGGCAGTGAGCGCCAGCCCGCGTGAAAGCCGCTTGAACAGCGTGACGCCGACCTGCTCTTCCAGCCCCTTGATTTGCTGGCTGACTGCGCCCTGGGTCACGTTCAATTCTTCAGCCGCGCGGGTAAAGCTGCAATACCTGGCAGCCGATTCAAAATATTTGATCGCGTGCAGGACAAGCGGGGTAACAAGATGATTTTGCGGCATGGTGGATTCCTCAATTGCTTACAGATGCAAATAAATTCCATGCTTCATTCTGCCTTTTCGGGCATGCATTAGCAAATCTAATAGCGTGAAATAGAAATCATGGTTTGCCGCCATACCGGCCGACGGAAAATAATGGCGCCTCTTTCATCATTGCATACAACATCATGAGCAGACCCATCATCGGCATCACTCCCGACAGGGACGACAGCGAAGAAAACATAGAATCCCACTTCTTCATCCGCCGCAACTATTGCTCGGCCATCGCGGCCGGCGGCGGCATCCCGGTGGTACTTCCTTATCGCATGGATGCGATCAATGATTACCTGGACATGCTTGACGGTATCGTATTGAGCGGCGGTATGTTCGATATTGCTCCGGCATTGTATGGAGAAACCAGCCGTCACCAGGACCAAGTCACATTGAAGGACGACAGGACCAGGTTTGAACTGGCGATGCTGCGGGGCGCGCTGGAAAAAGACATTCCGGTACTCGGCATCTGCGGCGGCATGCAATTGATCGCAGTCGAGTTGGGCGCGGTGCTGCACCAGCATCTGCCTTCCGACCTGGCAACGCAAACCGAGCACAAGCAGCAGGCACCATGCAACGAAGATACACACCGCATTCTCATCAACGGCGGTTCGCGCCTGCACCAGATTCTTGGCGTGGATGCGTGCAGGGTCAACAGCCTGCACCATCAGGCGGTAGTGGAGAAAAACCATCGTTTCAATGTGGGCGCCATTGCCGAGGACGACGTCATAGAATCCATAGAGGCGCCGGCTTACTCTTTTTGCGTCGGCGTGCAGTGGCATCCCGAATATTTTATCAACGACTGTGAGCGCAATCTGTTTACCGCGCTGATAGGAGCGGCAGCATGCACGCGCCGTTAGCAGATACCTTCTGCGCTCCGGCCTACCGCAGCTTTCGCACGGCCGCTGCCGTGCTCGAGCGCATTATCTCGGCAGGCACCAGCCCGATCAGCCTCCGGCAAATCATGCATGGCATGCGTTTTTCCGAGACAGATGCCAGGAGGGCTTGCATATTACTGCGCCAAGCGGGATTGATCATACCCATGAACAGAGGACGCTGGTCGCTTGCAGTCCATCCGGGCAGCCTTACATTGGCAGACGTGTGGGAAATCACATCTGCCGATGCAATGGCCCGACGCCGCCCGACCATGCCTGTCCACGATGCCGCCCCAATCAGCAATATTGATCTGCTGATTTCACAGGCATTGATGGGCCTGCAACAAAATATCGCGGCGCACTTTGCGGCGTTTCAGCTGGATTCGCCCGGCAAGGCGCAAAGCGGCTTTCGCTACGTGAATTACAGGCCCCGACGAAACAGGCATTTTTCTGGATCGGCAGCCACAGAGGCTGCTATCGCTCTACCGCCGTCGCCCGACCCGGCAACGGACAATAAACGGCATGGGCTTGAGTTGGCTTGACTATAATTGAATGGTCGTGGAACTCACTCTGGTCGACGCACTCCCGAATACAAATACATCGATGACAAATTTTGAAGACTCACTAGCCCGTGCCGCCGGTTTGCTGCAGCAAGCAGACGCGCTGGTCATCGCCGCCGGCGCCGGCATGGGCGTGGATTCCGGCTTGCCCGATTTTCGCGGCAATACCGGGTTCTGGAAAGCCTACCCGGCGCTGGCAAATGCAGGCCTGGAGTTTACTCAGATCGCTTCTCCAGCCGCCTTTCATTCCCTACCGGAACTGGCCTGGGGATTCTACGGCCACAGGCTGGACCTGTATCGGCGTACCCGGCCGCATGCAGGTTTTTCATTGCTGAAGCGCTGGGGCGAGCGAATGGAGCGGGGGTATAGCGTCTTTACCAGCAATGTGGACGGCCAGTTCCAGCAATCCGGCTTTGATGCGCAACGCATCAACGAATGCCACGGCTCCATCCATCACCTGCAGTGCCTGCAGGGATGCAGCGCAGATATCTGGCCGGCCGATGCCTTTGCTCCCGATGTGGACGCAGCCGCATGCAGCTTGCGCAATGCGCCGCCTTCATGTCAGCGTTGCGGCGGCATGGCGCGGCCGAATATCCTGATGTTTGGCGACTGGGACTGGAACGGGCAGCAACAGGCCGCCCAACAGGCGCGCCAGCAACGCTGGCTGGGCAGCGTGGAACGTCCGCTGGTGATAGAGCTAGGCGCGGGCAGCGCCATCCCCTCAGTCAGGCATTTCAGCCAGACCGTCGTGCAAAATTACGGCGGCCGGCTGATCAGGATCAATCTGCGTGAGGCGGAGGTTGCAGACCGCAGGGATGTCGGCCTTGCAATGAGTGCGCTGGACGGCTTGAACCGTATTGCCGCGATGCTGGACAAGCGCGCGGACACGTCTCGCGAATAGTGCCGAACCGCCCGGGGAGCGAGGCGCCAGACCTGCAGGCAGGCGCAGAGCCTTCTGGCGATACTTAAATCGGCTGGGACGGCAGGTCTGCGACCAGGGCCAGGTTCCTGGCATCCACGCTGCTTTTGCGATACAGCACCAGGGTCGCGACCAGGCCGCACACTGCTGCAAACGTCATCCACAAACCCGGCGCGGCCTTGTCCTTGGTGGCGTCTATCAGTGCGGTAGCAATGGCGGGAGTAAAGCCGCCAAAGATCGCCGTCGCCAGGCTATATGCGAGCAAGAAGCCGGCAGTGCGCACTTCCACCGGCATCACCTCGGTCAATGCAACGACCATCGCGCCGTTGTAGCTGGCATACAGAAAGGACAGCCACAGTTCCACCGTCAGCATCTTGCTGAACGTGGGCAGGCTGGTGTGAGCCAGGTCATCGTCGGATACGCAGTCAGGATAGTCAGGACCGTGAAAAAAATCAGCAGCGGCCGGCGGCCTACGCGGTCGGACAGCGCACCCATGATGGGCAGCCAGATAAAGTTGGAGATACCCACGCACAAGGTCACTACCAGGCTGTCCGTGGTGCTGAGTTTGAGCACGCTCTTGCCAAAAGTGGGGGTGTACACCGTGATCAGGTAAAACGACACCGTCGTCATTGCCACCATCATCATGCCGGCGATCACCAGTCCCCAGTTATCCAGCATGGAGCGGAAAATTTCGCTGGCATTCGGGCGATGCTTGCGCTTCATGAATTCTTCGGTTTCTTGCAGGGAACGACGGATCATGAACAGCACCGGCACGATCATGCAGCCGATGAAAAACGGGATGCGCCAGCCCCAGTCGCCGATCTGCAAAGGCGTTAGCCATACGTTCAGCGCATAACCTAAGGCTGCGGCAAAAATGATCGCCACCTGCTGGCTGGCAGACTGCCAGCTGACGTAAAAACCCTTGTTGCCCGGGGTTGCCATCTCGGACAGATAGACCGAGACGCCGCCCAGCTCCACACCGGCTGAAAACCCCTGCAACAGGCGACCGACCAGGACCAGGAAAGGCGCTAGGTAGCCAATGGTCGCAAAGCCGGGCACAAAGGCGATCAGCACCGTACCCAGCGCCATCAGCGCCAGCGTGACTATCAGGCCGCGGCGGCGGCCTACCCGGTCCACATAGGCGCCAAGGAAGATCGCACCCAGCGGGCGCATCAGGAAGCCGGCGCCGAAGGTCATGAAGGTCAGCATCAGCGACGCGAACTCGTCCCCGGCCGAGAAAAAGGTTTTGGAAATATATTGCGCGTAAAAACCGAACAGGAAAAAATCAAACATCTCCATGAAGTTGCCGCTGGTAACGCGCAGGACAGTGGAAAATTTTGACTGGCTGGATGCTGTAGTAGCGGTGGTGGCTGTCATTATGATCTCGCATTGAATAGGAGAAGGGTGTCTCGCTCAAGGGCATGCTGCACATTTACAAGTAGCTCGGTAAAGTCCTCGAACCTGTTGGCTACCGAGACTGATGTAGAAATTCAACGGGATTATATAGCAAGTGCCGCCCGCCCGATAAAGCGCTGCAGGTTGAATATTGCCTTGGCGCCCACACTAAACTCAAAACCCTGCGTATATGGATAGACAAGGAGCTGACATGAAAACTGGGCGGGCCACCTCAGGTGGTCATTAATTAATGGAGCTAAAAAAGCTACTCAAATGGCCATTCACTCTGCTCAAAATTTGCATCGATGTAAGCTCCAATTTCCGTAGGTCCTTGATTTTCTCCTGATTAGAAATCAATTCTGACTACCCTCAAGCACAACCCTGGATGATCAATGTTTGCATTTTTAACTTGTTTCCACAAGGATCTAGTTGCTTCACTTCCAGACACTCGGTGCGCAACGTCACTTCAACTTCCGTCTTGCCATGAATCACCACTTTCGTGGCCTTGATACCTTGGTCCGGATACCGTTGGACAAGATCCCCGTCGAAGCGTAGGACGGCCAGCTTTTTTTCATAATCGCTTATCTGATATCCAGACTTGCGCTATGCTTCACGATCATGGAAAACGCGAAACCTAAAGTCCACGGCAATCTCCATTGATCAACCAGCCAGCTTCGAACATTTGCAGCGGCTAATGTAACCAATATTAGCCCGTAATTTAAGCAAGACTAGGAAATTCGCGACTACGTCGAAGGCAGTTGATTTTTAATAAATTCACTGCACTAACCTTCGCTGGCAGTTGTCGAGAATAGGCATATCAATATTTTCCGCACATATTGACACGGTTGCAGAACCCCTCAGTGTTGGAAAGCCGCGTTCAACACAAAGAGGGATGCAACTCTTTAAAGTTAAAGTCACTTGAAAATTTAGGCGGATGGATTGCGGCTACTGATTAATTTTCGATCGGCCTCGGTAGCCTGTCCTCGCAGTACCGGTAACAAATAGGCTCGGGATTCCGACTAATCTATGTCTATCTCCTTTATCTCAACCTCGCACCCCATGGATGTAATGCTCCAGTTGCTGGATAGTGAATTGCTGTTCAGAAATAATATCTTTCACCAAGTCACCGATTGAAATCAGGCCAATCAACTTGTCGTTGTCGACAACCGGCAGGTGGCGTAATCTGTTTTCTGTCATCAGCGCCATGCATTGCTCGTTGCTGTGGTCTGGACCAACACAAATGACGGATGAAGTCATAATTTCACTCACCAGCGTGCCGCCGGCTGATAGGCCCATGAGTTCGACTTTTCGGGTGCAATCGCGTTCACTGACGATGCCGGCAATCCGCTCACCTTCCATCACCAATAACGCACCGATACTCTTTTCTGCCAACAGCTTGAGCGCATCCAGTACCGTCGCCGTGGGCGCGACGCGGCACACCGACTGGATTGATTTTGAGTGAAGTATGTGTGCGACAGTTTGCATGGATACCCCCATTTGAAATTGATGCAGTCGAACTAACAACCAGCATATTTTTTGATTTCTACCCTGATAAATTTTTCCCTGCAGCAAGAAATCACATTTGGGTAGCGAGTGAGTGGAAATGTCGCCCAGGCACCGCCCACCAAGAACCCTCGGCTGTTAGGTGCCCCGTTCGGCTAGCAGGTTAGGGGCGTTCCCGTCATTGAGTGTATTAATCGTCCCTACACAGGATACCGTCAACCGAATGCTCCTTCTTCCAAATCTTTTTTGAACAAAGCCACCCATGCCATACCGTCTCCGATGATGTATTGCCTCTCTTTGTTGTTTGTTGTTCGAATTACAGTAAGGCATCCCTGAAGCGCACAGATCTCATCGCTTTTCGGATCGGTCGTGTCGATTTCCCGAAATGTAAAATCAGCGACGTCGAGACACTTGCTTGTCAATAAGGCTTTGAACTCATCCAGTTCATACTGTTCTATCAGTTCCATTTTGAACTCCTGGTTGCCGGATCGTGACGACGTATGCGCGATCACCAATGATGCCAGGCGGCATTGCGGCACGATTGCACGCTGAATTAACTGTCATAGCTGGTGGGGCCCCCAGCTAAGTGGCCAACTACACGAGCATCCGGTCATCTGACGCAAATCGTTCCCTAGTGGAGGAACGACTGACCGCAACTGGGCGAAATTGCGTTTAATTGCATTCCCATGGGCTTACTCTATTAGCGATTCAATTCAACGTTTGGGGTTTTTCATCGACTCGGATTCCATGGCGGCATTTCGTTCCTCACTGGCCCCTACAGCCTCTATGGTTTCGTCGATGGATGCCCCCGCACGCTCAGCGACGGCTTTCCGATCATCCGCGACGGCATCTTGTCCTTCGTCATCATCATTGTTAATTGGAGGTTCCAACATGTCTTTCAGCATGGCCTCAGCTCCAATGGATCCACTGGTTCGCCATGCTGCTTCTTCTGTTTGATATAGTGCCTAATTTCTGAATCTTGCTCTGACGTCAATGGAAGCCCACGGAAGGTGCTATAAGGGTCTATGTCTGGCATGATAATGCCCTCCCCCGGACCTGTCTCAACCTCAGTGTACGCTCTTGTAGACAGGCCGGCGTAACTCAATAAGGCCACATGAAAGCGTAGCCTGAAGAAGTGAGGTTTGTTGGTCATATTGCTCAAGCCGTCGACTCTGATCACTGCGGTTGAGACATCTGTAGATGTGCATCTTCAAGAGCACTGCAAGATGACACAACCCTTCCCGGTGCCCCATAATTCAAGCATCGTTGGCCGTTTTTGTACCGTAGGAGGGCTAACTTTTTGTTTCTTGAGCCTCAAGGATTCAAGTGAATCCTTTCCTGCTCGCTTGCGTGGTCAAAATGATGTCTTACGATGAGTTCACATCCAAATCACTATTCGGATGTTTACAAATCCACCGTCCAAAGGCAAATACATGAAAAACTTCTCGAACAAAGATATATACGAAATTGACTGGGCATATACAGACCGCCAGAAGTTCTTGCGCTCAATTCCACGAACTTGGGAAGAAAGAAGACTGACCCAATTTATCTTCCTGGGTGCCAAGCGCCACATAGGCACTATTCGTCAGTGGTGGGCTGCCGGCAAGGGTTGTATCCGGTCGATCATACAAAAGCTCCTTGCGTCGACTGCTATTAAGACCGTTGGGCGTCATGAGGAAATGGCGATTCAGAACAGTACGCCGACCAGAAAAGCACACTGAGCCTCACTCGCACTTAAGCTGGAATTAATGCATTTTCAGTTTTTCCACGCGGCGCTTGTATTCATCAATAAAATCAAAAGCTGGAATTTCAAGCGCCGTCCAAATCGGTATACGATCCTCCAATTTGTCGCTGGACCTATGATCACGCTCGATGATCATAGCCAGTAATATCCTCATAGCACTGGGCAATGGTAATAGCATGCAGGTTCGGTAGCATACTTATCAGTAGTTAACCAATCTGTTGACGCTGGCTCGACTTCCCCCAGATGCCAATACTAAGCTATCTTGCAGTACTTACAAACGGAAGCAATTTCGTTGAAATACGATTGCGTGTCGGAGCTGCACCATGTTGCGCAGCAAACCTCCCAGCGCTATAGATTTTGCTAATTCAACGAGACGTGCAAAACGCACGTCTTTCTTCTATTTCTTCTTCCCTGCGCGCCAGTGCTGCGCGTAGTTCACCGCAAATCCATACACAAACTCTTTCTCCCGCAGCGGCAAGTCTTTCACGACCTCGCCCAGCAGGTCACCGAAAGCCTCCGTTTTGGAGGTATCGGCGACCAGGGAAGATAAAGAGACCTGCAGTAGCTTGGCAATTTCCCCGAGACGGTCTATCGATGGCAACTGGGCGCCTGTCTCAATTCTAGAGATCGTAACGTTTTCAACGTCAAGTTTCTCGGCGATCTGACTTTGTGTCAGTCCCAGCCGAGTGCGGGCAATTTTGATGTTGCGCCCTATCCGTACCCCTATATCGGTCGTGCGTGCGTCCCTGGTTTTCTTAGGCATGTGGTCATTCCTTTCAATGCCACATCCTCCGACGACTGCCGCACCTATTAAATGACGTAATTAATTAACTATGTTGACTCAATACGATAATTTCACTATATTTCCATATGGAAATAGCTGTATTACGTTTTTGCCATCCCACGAACTGAAATTAGGATTTTTTTCCATTGCCACAAAAAAAACACCGACTACCGGGTTTGCGCGAGTTTGATTCAGGCTACGCCGCCGTCCTACACCGTTGCACGCAGTGACTTCTGCACCACGTGAACTAAATAGGTCTGGGTATTCCGTGCCCCGACGTATTGGAGAACCAGATGAGCAATAAAAATCAAGGATTTGATTTCGGCGCCATTCCGATCTGGATTATGGGCGCTATCGCCGGATTGATCGGAGTCACCGTTGTACTGGCCATGCGGGCGCTGGTC
>Ga0207076_1066_pt1 | contig 27467 bp, 27 predicted proteins | sample Alteio_BWMinHeat_62_FD_153568 | JGI IMG/M metagenome (GOLD analysis project Ga0207076, IMG submission 153568) | Enriched cells from forest soil in Barre Woods Harvard Forest LTER site, Petersham, Massachusetts, United States -... | ecosystem: Environmental > Terrestrial > Soil > Temperate forest >... | reverse complement strand
CGCGGTATTCGCTGACCGTTTTTGACCGACAGCGATAGTTCCTTGGCAATATCGCTGACAGTTTTCCCGGAGGCGATCATCGTCATGGTCTGGAACTCGCGATCCGACAAATTCTTGTGCAAGGGAAACTTTCCGGCGACTGGCGATAGACCGCATTGCACCGACACCGGAAGCCTACCGCAAACTCTACCTGGAAATTTCCGGCGAGCCGGACGAGGAAGCAAAGAAGGCGCAGATCGCCGCACTCCAGGCATCCGAAGCGGAAGCGATGCTGTCCAGCTTCGCCGCCAGCCTGCAAAAATCACCACCCGAAATAGCGCTGTATGGGCAACGCCTGAACCGCGCAGTGAAAGCAAAAGACTGGGCAGACTACAGCAAGGGCCTGAACCAGCTGGTGGAAAAACTCTCCACCAGACCACCGCCGTCCAGGGTGGGTAGCCTGGTAGACGTGGTAGAGCCGCCTGCCAGCTCCGGCATCTCGCTGATGGATAGTTTCGGCGAAGACGATCCCATGGTACGCATCCTGAAGGATTCACTATACCGCACCCTGTCGCTGGCGCTGACTTCGCTGTTGCAAACCACGCCCAAACTGGCAGCGGATGCGGAAGCGCTGGGGACCGCAGTCCGGCAGGCGACCAACGAAGCCGGCATGAACCAGGTCGCGTCCCGCTTGAAGCAACTGTGCTTCCAGATAGAATTGAAGAGCGGCGATAGCGCCGAGCAGCAGGAATTGCTGTTGCGCCTGTTCAGCCTGTTGCTGGAAAACGTGCATGAACTGCTCGACCACGACAACTGGCTGCGCGGACAGATAGAGGTCGTGCAAAACCTGATCGCCGGGCCTATCGACCATCGCGCGCTGCAGGATGCGACCCGCAGCCTGAAAGACGTGATCTATAAGCAAGGCGTGCTGAAAAGCAGCATCGAGGAATCGCAGTCATCAGTAAAAAACATGATGACAACCTTTATCGACCGCCTGGAAGTCATTGCAAACAGCACCGGCAACTACCACCTCAAAATGGATGGCTATTCGCAAAAGATCAGCCAGGCCAGGGATGGCGCCGAGGTCGGCAAACTGGTCAGTGCGATGATGAATGAAACCAAGCTGGTGCAATCCGAGGCGATACGCTCGCGCGATATGATGCTCGTCGCACAAAAGGAAGTGAAGGACGCCGAGGACAGGATCAGGGAACTGGAAGAAAAACTGGCGCACATGAGCGAACTGGTGCGCGAGGATGAACTGACCGGCAGTCTGAACCGCCGTGGCCTGGATGACGTATTCGATCGCGAAGCCGACCGTGCCGACCGTCGCGGCACACCCTTGTGCGCCGCGATGCTTGACCTGGATAATTTCAAAAAACTCAACGATACCCACGGCCATGCCGCTGGGGATGAGGCGCTGGTGCACCTGGTGCGCATCGTCAAGCAGACCCTGCGCTCCATCGACGTCATCGCGCGCTACGGCGGCGAAGAATTCCTGATCGTGATGCCGGAAACCGACCTGGAAGAGGCGGCCCAGGCCATGACCCGCGTCCAGCGCGAACTGACCAAGCACTTTTTCCTGATCAATAACGAACGCCTGCTGATCACCTTCAGCGCCGGCGTCGCCATGCGCGAACCGAGGGAAACGCAGGAATCCGTGGTAAACCGCGCAGACAGGGCAATGTATGACGCAAAGAACAGCGGCAAGAACCGGGTAGTAAAAGCCGATTAGCCAATGTGACGTCAGGGGTCCGTGATTTGACGCCCTTACCGGCAGCCATAAACTGACATATAAGATTGCCGACATGTTGCCTTCAGCAATTTTGGGTCACCCGTCCAGCCTGCTGGAGAAAGTGGCTGGCGATCAATGGGCCTGACGTGCCTATATATTGATTGTGCACCGGTGGCAACAATTGTTTAAACAGCAGCTTTACCATCAAACCAGGCGTGAAGACCTGGAAGGAAAAGTAGTCCGGATCGAGCGCGCCGCTTCCCTGCTATTAAAAAGCGGCAGCAAACGCCCGATTGAGACCACAACATCTCCACCTGTGCCTGATCGTCTACCCGTTTGTATCGATACGAGCATGAGGCTCGGTCGGCAATACCCTAAAAATGGCGATGAATGGCAATCTTGATATGGTGCATTACCCGGACAGACTCAACAAGACACGCAATGTATTGCATTAAACTTAACAAAAATATCAAAAAGCTCATGCAATTAATCACCCGACCAGGGATTCCCTGCAGTTTTTTTCTGAAAAATAGAGATAAATTTACCCTAAAGTATTTTCAAATGACGCCGTAGAGCGAAGTAATCATTATAAATTGAAGGCCAAAAAAAAATATTTATCTGCAGAAACTAGTTAAACATTTTCGGAGACCGTCCGATATCACTTAGCAACGGCGGTCCGATTGTCTTAGTCTTCACTAGACAGGCCAAAGTTCAAGGCGTATCGCCCCAAATTTATTGGTTTCGTTAAGGAGAATAAAATGGCTGACATTATCAACACCAATATTGCCTCGCTGAATGCGCAGCGCAATCTGAGTTCCTCACAAGCTGGCGTCGCTACAGCATTGCAACGCCTGTCCTCAGGTTTGCGCATCAATAGCGCCAAAGACGATGCAGCCGGATTGGCGATTGCCTCCAGGATGACTTCCCAGATCAACGGACTGGACCATGCTGCCCGCAATCCCAAGGACGGTATTTCACTTGCGCAAAGGGATGAGGGTGGCTTGTCAACCACAGGCGATCTGTTGCAGCGTATGCGTACCCTGGCGGTGCAAGCAGCCAACGGCACAAACTCCGCATCGGACCGCGCCTCCATCCAGGCTGAAGTAAGCCAGTTGCAACAGGAAGTGAACCGCGTCGCCAACACTACCCAGTTCAACGGCCAGAATATTTTGGACGGCTCGCTGTCAAATGCACAATTCCAGGTTGGCGCAAACGCGAACCAGACCATCAACTTTTCCGTAGGCAGCTCATCGGCCAACGCAATCGGCAACAATACGCTGTCGACCAACAATCAATCGGCAGCCGGCGGTATCGGCAACGCGATCGCCGGCACAGCGGCCGGCGTAGTCATGCCCAATGGATTCTTGGCACAAGCACTGACCATACAAGGTAACGGCCAAAGCGCAACCATCCCTGCCGGAACTCTGGTCAACAATACAACAGCACAAGGTCTCGCAGCGGCAGTCAACAACGCCGCCGGTACAACCGGGGTAACAGCAACCGCGCTTACCACCGCGACGCTGGGCGCATTTACTGCAGGTACGGTGACTTTGAAACTGCAAGGTGCGTTGAACACTGCCGGAGCACAAGTCCCGGTCACAGTTTCGGCAACACTGGCAAGCAGCAATGACTTGTCCGGCCTGGCCCAGGCAATTAATAACCAGTCCGGCACAACAGGCATCAATGCGGTTGCCAACCTGACCAATGGCACGATTGCGCTTACCCAATCGAACGGCGCAGATATAGGTGTCACCAACGTCGGCGGCGGTACTGGCGTCACCGTAAAGAGCGGCGCTACGGGGGCAACAACGACGGTAACCTTGGCTGCAGCAGCGGCTATTGGCGACACCGCCGAAGTCGGCGGCGTAGTCAGCTTCAATGGCCCTGGATCTTTTACAGTCAGCTCAAATATTACTGGTGCTGGTAGTGCCTTTACCGGCGCCGCTAATGCCGCAAATTCTAGTGCGCTGGCTTCCGTTGCAAGCATTGACGTCACGCAATTGACCAACGGCATACCAACAGGCGCCAATAGCGCACTCGCGATCATTGATTCGGCAATCTCGAATGTCAACTCCGCGCGCGCCAGCCTGGGTGCTCTGCAGAATCGTTTCACCAACACGATTTCGAACCTGCAGACTACCACTGAAAACTTGAGTGCTTCACGCAGCCGTATCCAGGACACGGACTTCGCCTCTGAAACAGCCGCACTGACTCGTGGTCAGGTCCTACAGCAAGCTGGTACAGCGATGCTGGCGCAAGCAAACTCGCTTCCTAACGGCGTGCTGGCCCTGTTACGTTAATTGTAGGTTAGCTTTGCTTAACAACCCGACCGAAATCCCGGTCGGGTTTTTGTCCATCAACGGAGGTCATCATGGATATCCGGTCTCTTGGAAATTCGGTCCAACCCGGATTCGTACCTGCAGAAAAAAGCTCCAGTACGGCTACTACAACTGTCACTGCGAAGACTGCCGCGGCGCCAGCCGTGCCTGTTCCCGCCGTACAGCCGCCGGGCCAGCCCCCTACGGCGGAAGAGCTCGCTAATGCACTAAAAGAAATAAATAAAGTAGTGGCATCGCAAGGAATCGAATTTTCTATTGATTCTGACTCCCATCGTACTATTGTTAAAATAGTTGATCGACAAACGAATCAACTTATTCGTCAAATTCCTACACAGGAAGCCTTGGAAATTGCGAAAGACCTGGATAACTGGCATGGATTACTCATCAAGCAAAAAGCATGATTCGCCAAAATAGACGTAGAAATCACCCTCTAAAGTTCTATTAGCCCTAGTCGTTAACAACGTATATTGTAGTTTTACAGGAGTAGCAAGTGAGTCTTTCTTCCCCCGGTATTGGTTCAGGCTTGAATGTGGGCGACATTGTCTCGAAGCTGATGGCGGTGGAGTCGCAACCATTGACCTTGCTCAATAATAAAGAAGCTAGCTACCAGGCGACATTATCCGCTTATGGCAACGTAAGCGGTGCGCTCAGTTCTTTTCAAAATGCGTTGAGTGCATTGAGCGATCCGGCAAAGTTCCAGGGCGTGCTCGCATCGTCGGGAGATTCGAGTATATTGACCAGTTCGGCGACCAGTAAAGCGGTCGCCGGCAGTTACAATATAAATATCACGCAACTTGCTCAGGCACAATCACTGATCACCTCGGGCCAGGCTAGTGTCAGTACGCCGGTCGGCGGCGGTGCAAGCACCACGGTGACGTTTCAATTCGGCACCATCGCTTCAAATATTTCCGGCGCGACATTAGGGGCAAGTGTTGCATCAGGCGGTATCGCAGCAGGATCTTTGATACTGAACGGCACGACGATAGCCACCAGCAGTTCAACCAACAGCGCAAAAGCGCTCGCTGCCCAAATCAACCTGTTGCAGTCAACCACTGGCGTCACGGCAACCGCGCAAACAACAGATACAGGCGCGCTGGCTTATTCTGCGGTCACCACGGGCTCCGGAGATGCATACTCCCTGGTGATAGGCGGCACTACGATTGCGAGCATTGGAGCCAATTCCAGCCTGAGCGCCGCGCAACTGGATTCTGCAATTGGAACGGCCAGTGCGCAACTGGCAGCCAGTGGAATAACGTATACCGGGACAGCCGCTGCGGGCAACCTGCATTTTACCAAGACAGACGGTTCTAATCTCAGCGTCACGCAAACATTGTCCGGATCGGCAAGTGGCGGCATCGCGGGCCTTGCCTCCGGCGTGCCAACCGATTACTTGAGTTCGGTCTCCCTGAGTTCGTCAAACCCGGTTGTAGTAGCGGGAAGCAACCCTGCATTGGCTGGATTGACGGCAGGCACCACTCAGACGGGCTTTGTTCAGGATGGTACGCAAACTACTGGCTCAGTAACGATAGACAGTACCAACAATTCCTTGCAAGGCATACGCGACGCCATCAATAAAGCGAACTTGGGCGTAACCGCCACTATCATTGGGGATGGCTCGGCAAATCCCAATCACCTGGTGCTCACCTCCAACAAGACCGGTGCAACGTCGAGCATGAAAATTGCTGTCGCAGGAGATTCCTCGATAAGTGATTTGCTGGCATACGGCAACATGACTCAAACAATTGCGGCGCAAAACGCCACGCTGAACGTCAACGGCATTGCCATTTCCAGCGCAACCAATACTGTCACCGGTGCAATTCAAGGGGTGACGGTGAATGCGGCCAAAGTAGGCTCCACCTCCCTGGCAATCACGCGCGATACAGCCTCCGTACAAACTGCGATCAATTCATTGGTCACTGCTTACAATGCGGCAAACAAAACGCTGACTTCCCTGACGGCCTACGATCCCAAGACAAAAACAGGGGGGCCGTTAATTGGCGACTCCGTGGTTCGCACAATTAAGTCGCAAATGGCTGCATTATTGACGTCGCCGATTCAAGGCGCCGCAGGTAGTTTGACAACGCTCGATCAAGTAGGCATCTCGTTTCAAAAAGACGGCACATTGGCGCTGGATTCCACTAAATTACAAACTGCCATCACCAATAATTTCGGCGATATTGCCAGCCTGTTTTCGGCCAATGGCACAACCACGGATAGTTTGGTTAGTTTCGTCAGCTCTTCAGGCGCGACAAAGGCCGGGCAATATGCAGTGAATGTGACGTCATTGGCGACTCAGGGTACCTTGGTCGGCAACGCTCCGCCTGGGCTGACCATCACCCAAGGCTCCAATGACCAACTATCCTTCACGATTGATGGTGTAACTGCCTCGGTGAATCTCGTCGCCGGCACCTATACCGCGAGTGCCTTGGCAGCGCAGGTACAGTCTGCCATCAACGGTGCAACGGCATTGTCCAGTGCGGGCAGCTCTGTAACGGTGGGCCTGAACGCGAGCAATCAATTGACTATTACGTCGAATCGCTATGGCTCGGCATCCAAGCTCACGATAGTTGGCAATGCGGCCACTAATCTGCTTGGCGCAGCACCTACCGCCACTACCGGCGCTGACGTGGTCGGCACGATCAACGGCACTGCGGCAACAGGTTCCGGCCAGTTCCTCACCGGCGCAATAGGGTCTCCCACTGAAGGATTGAAGCTGCAAATCTCAGGAGGTAATCCAGGTGCGCGAGGCACGGCTAATTTTGCCCAAGGCTATGCCTACCAGTTAAACAATCAGATTAACAGTTATCTGGGAACTTCCGGTCTGATATCAGGCCGGACCAGCGGTATCGATGCCTCCGTGGCTAGTATTGAAAAGCAGCGTACTGATATGACGGCTCAGCTTGCCGATACTCAAAAACGTTTATTGGCGCAATTTACAGCTTTGGATACGACCATCGCCAGCATGCAATCGACACAATCGTTCCTGACCCAGCAGTTGGCGCAGTTAGCGTCACTTAAATAGATTTTATTAGGCCAATTTTCTTTTAGTAGAGCAAAGGAGACGTAAATGTTTGGGTCGACACAGAGTGGCGCCAAGGCGTATGCCACCGTAGGAGTCGAGACTGGCGTCATAGCGGCGAACCCGCATAAATTGATCGTTATGCTCTTTGAAGGTGCTCTCGTTGCCATTAAAACTGCCATACAGCAGATGGGTAAGGGCAACATTCCTGAAAAAGGGATGGCAATTTCCAAAGCAATTATGATCGTAGAAAACGGTCTTCGCGCCAGCCTCAACAAAAAAGCAGGTGGTGATATCGCGGAGAGCCTGGATGCCTTATATGAATACATGGGCAAGCGGCTTTTGGAAGCGAATTTGAAAAATGACGCAAAAATTCTGGAAGAGGTTCATGCGCTGCTGTTGGAACTAAAAACTGCATGGGATGCTATCGGCTCAGATGCGAATAAACCGCCTGCACCAGTTGATGTCCCGTCGGCACAAAAATTGTCGGACTATGATGCACTTGCCCCCAACAAAAAATCTTTTGTGAGCGTTTAACAATGATGAATAGCGAAGAAATCATCTCCGTCTACGAAGTAGTCTCCATGATCACAGACCAGATGCTGATTGCAGCAAAGTCGCAGGACTGGGAAAAATTCAGCGACCTGGAAAGCAATTGCGCCAAACACATACAGACCTTGAGGCAAGAAGAGTCCCCTATCCCCCTGCCTCCGCAAAGCCGGGAAAAGAAGGTCAAGCTGATCCAGAAAATACTGGCTGACGACAGGGAAATCCGCGATATCACCGAACCCTGGATGGCGCAGCTTAGCGCAATGATGAGAAATACCGGCACCGCACGCAAACTCACTGGCGCATACGGCAGCAACCGTAGCGCCTGATCCATATGCTGCCACGGGTCGACAACCAGGTCAGACCGTTACCTTCGGTTGAAGCACCGAACGCGGCAGCATCGATAGGAGAAACCAGGCAGGATGTCGTCTCCAGGCTGTCCCAACTGGTAGTCGGCAAGCAGATCCAGGGCGAGATCCTGTCGCGCCTGAACGACGGCACCTTCGTCGTACGCCTCGATGGCGCAACCGCCCGCATGGCCTTGCCCCAGGACAGTAAAGCCGGCACATCCCTGCCGCTGACCCTCATTGCCACCAATCCGCGCCCTACCTTTTTACTGGGCTCCGGCGAAGGCTCCGCCACCACGGTGGCCCTGACGCGCCAGGAGCTGATAGAGGGCGCGCTGCAAAACGCAGATGCACACGGTGCGGCAAACCAACTGCCGGGTTCCAGGCAAAATCCCATCGGCAGCTATCTGTCCGAAACCAGGCAGGATGGCACGGAATCGCTCAAGTCCAACCCGGCCGTAGATGCCAAGACCGCTGCAGGCCTGGCCGCCGCTGCCGAACACGGATCCAGCACGCCCACCAGCCTGAGCAGCGCCGGCCGGCTGATAGACCAGATCTTGCAGGCGGCGCAGGAAAAAAACGCTTCTGGGGCGCTGGTCGGCAAAACGCCACTGGCTGGCTCTGCCGAAGCGATGGGACACCCGGACAAAATGGCTGACACGCTGAAGCAGACCATCACGTCCAGCGGCCTGTTCTATGAATCGCACGTTGCCGACTGGGCAGAGGGCAAGCGTCCGCTGAGCGACCTGATGCGCGAGCCGCAGGCGCAGTTGGCCAAATCCATGGGCGATACGGATTTGAACTCTGCCGGCTTGGCAAAAAGTCCCGAGCTCACACAAATCATCAATCTGCAACTCGATACGCTGGAGCAGCAGCGCATTGTCTGGCACGGCAACCTGCTGCCGGGCCAGCCCATGGAATGGGAAGTGACGCGCAACACCGCCAGAAAAAAAAACCAGCAGGCCGAGCCGGAGCAATCCTGGCAAAGCACGGTTCGCTTCGAACTCCCGCATCTGGGCGCCATCGCAGCGACGATCAACCTGCATGGCGAACATCTTCAGCTTTTCATCCGCACCGACTCTGAATCCTCCGCCACCGCGTTACAGGAACATGCTGTAACATTGGCGGAAGCGCTTAAGCAAGCAGGCGCGCAATTGGACAGTTTTTCGGTGAAAAAGGATGAGCAAAGCTAAATCCGACCTGCAGAGTGCCGTCGCGCTGGCCTATCAAGGCGGCGCCACCACGCCTAAAGTGGTGGCAAAAGGCCGGGGCCTGATTGCGGAAGCCATCATTTCCAAGGCTAAGGAGCATGGCGTCTTTGTCCACCAATCCAAGGAACTGGTGTCGCTGCTGATGCAGGTGGAGTTGGATAAAGACATTCCCCCCGCCTTGTACCGTGCGGTTGCAGAACTGCTCGCTTGGCTATACCATATTGAGAGAGAGAAATCGGGAATCCCTAAAAACCTGGATACCTAATGAACTGTAACAGTCCATTAGTCTCATTTACAGAATCCAGCCTTCTCGCCACTTCATTTTTCAGGCCACATAAACACATATGCAATCAGCACCTCCAGTTTTGGGCACCGAGAATCAAAGTCCGTTTCAGGTCGATTCGCGACGTGAAATTATCTCGCTATTGCGCGGCCTGAAAGATGCCAACCAGTTGATCAGCATGATGATCAATGGCGGCTCGGATGTGTTTATCACTTCCATCCTGGATATTGACGATGCGAACAACCTGCTCATCATAGACAGCGCCCCGGGCCAGCTGGCCAATCAGCGCATCGTGGAAGCTCCGCGGGTATCCTTTGAAGGTTTGCTGGACCGTATCAGCATACAGTTTTCATCCACGGGCGTGCAGCGCACGGACTATGAAAATCGCCCGGCACTACAGTTTGCGATACCGGTCAGCCTGATCCGCCTGCAAAGGCGCGAATACTATCGCATCAACACGCCGCTCTCCAATCCCATCCGCTGCCAGATGACGATCGCCGATGAGCACCGCACCGAGACGGTAAAACTGTCCCTGGTGGACATCAGTTGCGGCGGAGTGGCGATCCTGGATGACCGCAAGATCATTGATTGCGCTATCGGCACCGAATACAAGAGCTGCAAGATCGACCTGCCATCGATAGGCCTGGTCGAGGTGACCCTGCAAGTCAGGAATTCCCAGGACCTGATCCTGCTCAATGGCAAATCCAACCGCCGGCTGGGCTGCCAGTTTATGGATCTATCCAACTCGGTATTGGCCAGTGTACAGCGCTACATCATGAAGCTGGAGCGGGAGCGTAATGCCAAGATGACCGGCATACGCTGACAAACGCGCGGCGCCGGCCGCCAGGGCGTACCGACACGCGCCAAGCAAGCACGGTCAAATCTGCATATTCATGATGTCGTGGTAAGCCGATACCAGCTTGTTCCTGACCTGGATCGAGGTCTGGAACGAGATATTGGCCTTTTGCGCAGAAATCATCACATCCGACAGGCTGACCCTGTCGTCACCCATGGTGAACCTCCCGCCCAGCTGTTCGGCAGTCGTCTGCACGCTGTTCACCTGGTCCAGCGACGCCTTCAGCGCATCGGCAAAATCGATCTTGGATGGACCATTGCCGGTTGGAGAAACAGGATTCGGGACGCCCGCCTCCATGCGTGCAGAGGCCGCCCTCAATTGCGCCACCATTGCATCTATTCTGCTAGTATCAATTCCGCCCATTTTTTACCTCTTGCTCATCCTTGTACTGTCTTTGTAGAAAGGTCGACCGGCAAGCTGCCGCCGGTTTACCCCATACCATCTCCATACCAACACATTAGCACCTGGGCCTTTCCGGCTAGCGCTGATAAGAAGGGCAAAAACAAGTTTGCTCTCGCAATTGATTTTTCCAAATCACAGCACAATCCGTATCAAGGAAAAAACCCCGGATTGGAACCAGAAATGCAGCACTCCCCCCTTATGAAGCACGAGGCAAGCCATGGCAATAGCTGAAGAAACCGCATTGGGTGAACCGGCGCCGCCGCCGGTGCCGACCATATTCGGCATTCCGCAAACGCCGGCAATCAGGACTGCGCTGTTGTCACTGGGCGCAGCCCTGGTAGTTGCGATCATGGTCGGGGTATGGCTGTGGGGCCAGCAACCGGAATACAAGGTCTTGTTTTCCAACTTCAACGACCGGGACGGCGGCGCTATTGTTGCACAATTGCAAACAATGAATGTGCCCTATAAATATTCCGAAAGCGGCACTGCCATCCTGGTACCGGCCAATCAAGTGCACGATGCCAGGCTGAAACTGGCGGCACAGGGCCTGCCCAAGGGCGGCAATGTGGGTTTTGAGCTGATGGAAAACCAGAAACTGGGGATCTCGCAGTTCCTGGAGCAGGTTAATTTTCAGCGGGCGCTGGAAGGCGAACTGGCCCGCTCCATAGAGTCGGTATCCTCGGTGCAATCGGCACGCGTGCATCTGGCCATTCCCAAGGCATCGGTATTCATCCGCGACCAGCAAAAACCTACCGCCTCCGTGCTGCTCAACCTGTATCCGGGGCGGGTCATGGATCAGCAGCAAGTCTCCGCCATCATCCATCTGGTTGCCAGCAGCGTACCTGAGCTGACCACCAAGAATGTGACGATAGTCGACCAGAACGGCAATTTATTGTCGGACCCGAATAAACAGAACGGCCCCAATATCCTGGACCCGTCCCAGCTCAAGTACATCCAGGATATACAGCAAAACATCATCAAACGCGTAGAATCGATTATCGCGCCCATCGTCGGGCCGAATAATGTGCACGCCGAGGCGACCGCCGATGTCGATTTTTCCCGCAGCGAACAAGCCGCGGAAAGTTACCGGCCAAATTCTCCGCCCGAACCGCAGGCAATCCGCAGCCAGCAGTCCAGCGAGAGTTTCAACAAGAACCTGAATCCATCCGGCATCCCGGGAGCCCTATCGAACCAGCCGCCGGTACCGGCGATCGCCCCTATCGTCGCCAGTGGCGCGGCAAGTGCAACCGCCGCATCCAATACCGCGCTGGTGCAAAAAGATGCCACGGTGAACTATGAGGTCGACAAAACCATACGCTATACGCAACAGCCCATGGGCGGCATCAAGCGCCTGACGGTAGGCGTCGTGATTAATTACAAGCGGGATGTTGATAAAAACGGCAAGGTGACCAACATACCTCTTACTGCGCAGGAAAAAATTGAAATCACCGATCTTGTCAAAGAAGCAATGGGCTTCAATAAAGACAGGGGCGATACGGTGAATGTTGTCAACAGTCCATTTGCCAGCCCCGAAAAAGATTCTATAGTGGAATTACCATTCTGGAAACAGGTCTGGTTCTGGGATTTGATGAAGGAAATAGGCAAGTACCTGCTGGTCGCACTGGTCCTTGGATACCTGTACTTTGCTTACCTGAAGCCATTGCTGTATAAACTCTCCGGCAAGGAAGAAAGAGACCGGAAAGCCGCGGAAGCAGCAGCCGCCGCCGCTGAAAAAGCCCGCCTGGAAGAGGAACGGGCAGAATCGGGCGCTACAGGCATGGCCGGCGACGAAGACGAAGAAGGCGCCGTCGTGAGCCTGACCAGGGACGCAGACGGCAACCTGGTGCGGCATATGTCGCCTTACGAAACCGACCTGCAGATGGCGATAGACCTGGCAAAGAATGATCCCAAGATAGTGGCGAATGTGATCAAGAAGTGGGTAAGCAATGAAGGATAAGCAATGAGTGACGATGGCATACAAAAAGCGGCAACCCTGATGCTCGCGCTCGGCGAAGATGGCGCGGCCGAGGTCATGAAATATCTGGGGCCGCGCGAAGTGCAGAAGATAGGCGCGGCCATGGCTGTCATCGGCGCCATTCCGCACGAAGCCATTTCCAAAGTACTGGAAGAGTTCAAGACCGAAGCCAACCTGAGTTCCTCGGTGGGCCTGGATTCGGACGAATATATCCGCAACGTGCTGACCAAGGCACTCGGCGACGACAAGGCGGCTTCGCTGCTGAACCGCATCCTGGGCGGCAAGGACGCCAGCGGCATAGAAAGCCTGAAGTGGATGGACTCCCCTTCCGTGGCCGAACTGATCAAGAATGAGCATCCGCAGATTATTGCCACCATCCTGGTCCACCTGGAGCGCGACCAGGCCTGTGAAATCCTGAATCAGTTTACCGAGCGCCTGCGCAACGATGTCATTTTGCGTATTGCCACGCTGGACGGCATCCAGCCTACCGCCTTGCGGGAATTGAATGACGTCTTGACCAAATTATTGACCGGCAATGAAAGCCTGAAAAAGAAAACCATAGGCGGCGTGCGCGCGGCGGCAGAAATCCTGAACTTCATGAGCGGCGAAAACGAAGCCTCGGTGATGGAAAACCTGCGCAAATACGACGGCGAGATGGCAGAGAAAATCATGGACGAGATGTTCGTCTTCGACAATATCCTGGAGATAGACGACAGGGGTATACAGTTGCTGCTGCGCGAAGTCCAGTCGGACTCGCTGATCATCGCGCTGAAAGGCGCAAACCAGGATATGCGCGACAAGATTTTCAAGAATATGTCGCAACGCGCCGCCGAAATGATGCGGGAAGACCTGGAGTCCAAAGGGCCGGTGCGCCTGTCTGAAGTGGAGTCGCAGCAGAAACAGATTTTGCTGATCGTGCGCAGACTGGCCGACGAAGGCCAGATCATGCTAGGCGCGAAAGGCGAAGATGCCTATGTCTGATCGCACCCTGCCAAAAGGCCAGATGTCGGCGTTTCAGCGCTGGGAAATGGCTTCTTTTGGGGATGAACGCCCTTCCCAGGTGGCAGAAAGAACATCGGTGCTTGCTACCGCAGCGAAGGCCTATCAGGAAGAAGCTCACCAGGCACGAGAAAATGCACGCAAGGAAGGCTATGCGGCCGGTTACAAGGAAGCGTATGCACTAGGTTTGCAGCAGGGCCAGGAAGACGGTCACAGGGAAGGCCTGGCTGCCGGCAAGGAAATCATCGATGCGGAACTGGAAAGCGTGCGGAGCATCGCCCACCATTTTGCCGGGCAGATTGCATCGGCAAATACTTTGGTCGCGCAAGACGTCTTCAGGCTCGCGCTCGATTTGTCCGAAGCCATGCTGAAGACCAGCCTGGAACTGGATCCCGAACTGATACTCCCCATCGTGCGCGAAGCGGTGGAAAGCCTACCTTCAGTGCAGCGCCCTGCCCAGCTTATCCTGCATCCAAAGGACGCTGAAATCGTCAGGAACCGGATGGGAAGCGAACTCGACAAGGACGGCTGGCGCATCGTCACTGACCACCATATGGAGCCGGGCGGATGCAAGCTGGAAACGGCGCAGAACCTGGTCGACGCCAGCTTTTCCACGCGCTGGAGCAAGCTGAGCGATGCGATGAAAAAACACTTGCCGCCGCAAGGCTAAGGCTGCCCATGACGGCGACCCAAACCCATCCCTGGAAATCCCTGCTGGAGCTCGGTATACAGCAGGTGCCGCATATCCAGACCGTACTGGTCGCCGGCCGAGTTACCAAGGTCACCGGCCTGGTCATGGAAGCCGTAGGCTTAAAGCTGCCGGTCGGCAGCGCCTGTTCCGTACATTTGCAAAACGGCATGAAAATCGATGCGGAAGTCGTGGGCTTTGACGGCGATCGCCTGTTCCTGATGCCGCACAGCGACCTGGAGGGCGTCACGCCCGGCACACCGGTGTTTCCGGCAGAGGTAGCCCAGCTGGAAAACCCCAAGCATCCGCGGCGGCGGCCCAGCGACCGCACCCGCCACCTTCCGGTCGGCTATGAATTACTGGGGCGCGTACTGGACGGCAACGGCAGGCCGCTGGATACCCTGGGTCCGCTGGGCGCGACGGAATCGGCGCCATTGGGCGCGCGCATCTATAACCCGCTGCAAAGGGCCCCCATCGTCGATACGCTGGATGTCGGGGTGCGCGCGATCAACAGCATGCTGACGGTGGGCCGCGGCCAGCGGCTGGGCCTGTTTGCCGGTTCCGGCGTCGGCAAGAGCGTGTTGCTGGGCATGATGGCCAGATATACGACCGCAGATGTGATCGTGGTCGGCCTGATCGGTGAGCGTGGTCGCGAAGTAAAAGAATTTATCGAACAGATACTCGGCACGGAAGGCCTGGCCCGCTCGGTCGTGGTGGCGGCTCCCGCCGATGCGCCGCCTCTGCTGCGCCTGCAGGGGGCAGCCTATGCGACAACGATAGCCGAGTATTTCCGCGACCAGGGAAAAAACGTGCTGCTGATCATGGACTCGCTGACCCGCTACGCGATGGCCCAAAGGGAAATCGCACTGGCTATCGGCGAACCTCCGGCCACCAAGGGTTATCCGCCGTCGGTGTTTGCCAAATTGCCTATACTGGTTGAACGCGCCGGCAACGGCAAGGAAGGCGGCGGCTCGATTACCGCTTTTTATACCGTGCTGACCGAGGGCGACGATCAGCAGGATCCTATTGCCGATTCGGCAAGGGCGATCCTGGACGGGCACATAGTCTTGAACCGTAACCTGGCTGAAAGCGGGCATTACCCGGCGATTGACATAGAGCAATCGATCAGCCGCGCTATGCACAGCATCACCACTCCGGAGCATCAGCAATTGTCCAGGCGCCTGAAACAGTTGTATTCCCGCTATGAACGCAGCCGCGACCTGATCAGCGTGGGCGCCTATTCGCCGGGATCCGATCCCTTGCTGGACGAGGCGATCCGCTTGCACCCGGACATCGTTTCCTTTCTACAACAGGATATACTGGAAAAATCAGCCATTCCCGAGAGCTTGAGCGGACTTGCCGCTCTATTCAACGGATGAAAAGCGGCTTCACTCTCTATAATTGACTCATCATGACGCAGAAATCTCCTCTCAATACCTTGATTGAGATAGAAGAAAAAAATACCGATGACGCCGCCAAACGACTTGGCAACGCTATTCGGGCGCATGAAGAAACTGAAAAGAAACTGGCTTTGCTGGTGCAGTACCGCGACGATTACGATATACGCTTCCAGGATGGCGCAGCCAAGGGCCTGAGCATCACGCAATATCATAATTTCCAGTCCTTTATCAGGAAACTGGACAGTGCCATCGATGGGCAAAAACTGGTGGTAAAGGATGCGGAAAACCGTATCCAGCAAGCACGCAAGTTGTGGCAGGATCATGAGAGAAAAAGGCTGTCTTACGGCACCCTGCAAAACAGGGCTGAAGTTTCTCTGCAGAACAAAGAAACAAAACGGGATCAAAAAGCAATGGATGAACATGCTTCCCGATCTTTTTTTTATAAACGCTGAAGCAAATATCTGGTGAACATCATGCGCGCGAATCCCATACTTCCTCAAGCCGACATCCTGCAGGCCGCCGCCTCAGCGAAATCCGCTTCCAGCGACGTATCGGGGCCGTCTTTCAACCAGTTTTTGAACAAGGAAATTGCCAGTCCTAAAAGCACTTCGGGCAGCAACGGCAGCCAGAACAACGTCAATAATAACAACAATAATAATAACAATGTCAGCAACGCCGGTAATAGCGACAGCAACTCCGCCAGCCAGGTAGACAGCAAAACCGCCGATAAACCCGCGCAGGCCGATGCCGGCGGTAAAACGGACAAACCCAAGGATGCAAAAGACAAGGATGACGATACCGACGCCGATAAGACGTCAGCGGCATCCGACAGCCAGACCGCCGGTACGCAATTGATCGCGCTGGTAGAGAATCTGGGGAAACTGGCAACCGATAAAACGCCTGCGGCCGATAAATCGGACGACAAGAAGCTCGATCTGGCGGCGATTGCAGGAGCGGACAAAGCCGCGCTGCTAGGCAAATCGAAACCGCTTGCCGACACCAAAGCCGGCACCGACGCTGCAGTTGACGGCAAGGCTCTCACCGACAAAAATCCCGAACTGAAGGCCGACGCCAGCCTGGCCGGCAAGAAACCGGTCGATGCCCAGCTAACGGATCAATCCGAAACCAAAGACGATGCCGACAGCTCCAAGGCAAAAGACGTGGCTGCGCTGACCAAGGCGGCCGACTCACGCGATGCCGTCAAAGACGCACTGCAACAAGTGCGTAGCCCGGCGGATGCGGCAGCCGGCGCAGACCAAAAACTGGAGGCTGCACAGGAACTCGCTTCTGCCAAGGCCCTGATGCAGGACAATGCCGCCGGCGTTGCCCCTGTCCAACAAACTTTCGCCCAGCAGCTGGCTGCAACGGCCGCCCAGGGCAGTACCGCCGCAGCCGACCATCTGGCGCCGCGTGTAGGCGCCGCCGGCTGGGATCAGGCGGTAGGCCAAAAAGTGGTCTGGATGGTGGCCGGCGGCAAACAAACTGCCGAATTGACCTTGAACCCACCGGATCTCGGTCCCATGCAGGTCGTATTGAGCGTCAATAATGACAAGGCCACTGCTACATTTGTCACCGCGCAGCCAGAAGTACGCGAAGCACTGGAATCTGCCATGCCCAAATTGCGGCAAATGATGAGCGACGCGGGTGTGCAATTGGCCGGTTTTTCCTTTAACACCCAATCCTCCAATCCCGGCAACCAGTTCAGCGGCAATACACCGTCCGGCTCTAACCGTTTCAGCCACGGCCTGGCCGATGCGGACAGCACTCTCGCCTCTCCTGCCGTCACCAGCAGCCCCCTATCGCGGAGCGGCAAGCTGGGCATGGTTGACACCTTCGCATAGTAAGCATTTCATCAATAGCAGCGCCCTGTTGCCGCTATCCATCTTCAGCTTGCACGGCTTGCTTCGCTAAACGGTACAAGCATGTAAAATGACGTCATTACCAGCCGTCGCGCACGGATATAGCCGATTGTGCGTAACATCTGGAATGAGGGAAAAACACTACATTTACCTTTCTTTTTCACAGATGTTAGGCGCGATTGTAAAGATAATATGAAGCAATCAACGGTAGTATGGAGCAATCCCCATACTACCGCGCCAGTAACAAGGAAGATTATGTCAAAAACACCAGCACCAGCAAAAGCAGCGGCGGCCCCCAGCGAAGTAGCCGCCGGAGGATCGAAGAAAAAGCTGATCATCATCATTGCCGCAGTCGTGGTATTGCTGGCGGGCGCAGGCGGCGGGGCCGCCATGTTTTTATCCAAAAAAGGCGGCGACCATAAAGAAAAAGAACATAAGACGGAACCAGCCAAAGCGCCGGTATTCCTCGCCATGGAACCCTTTACCGTCAACCTGCAATCCGAAAACGGCGATAAATATCTGCAAGTGACGATGACCCTGCAGGTACCGGATGAAGAAATGTCCAACCTGATCAAACTAAATATGCCGCAGGTGCGCAGCCGTTTGTTGATGCTGCTCTCCAGCAAAGATTCAGCAGAAATACTGACCGGCGAAGGCAAGGCTAAATTGATAGAAGAAATCATACAACAGGCCTCCCTGCCGTTTACGCCCAAGGGTGAGCCGCAAAAAATTACCGGCGTTTTCTTTACCTCATTCGTTGTACAGTAAGCCATGGCTGATAATTTTCTCTCCCAGGAAGAAGTTGATGCCCTTTTAAAGGGCGTCACGGGAGACCAGGACGACTCTGCCGGACCGGAAGATACTTCCGGGGTCCGGCCCTACAATCTTGCCACGCAAGAGCGTATCGTACGCGGCCGCATGCCGACACTGGAAATTATCAATGAACGCTTTGCCCGCCTGTTGCGCATAGGCCTGTTCAATTTCTTGCGGCGCAGCGCCGAAGTATCGGTTGGCACCGTACGGGTCTCCAAATATAGCGAATTCATTCGCAACCTGGTGGTTCCTACCAATCTGAACCTGGCGCACATGAAGCCTTTGCGCGGGACGGCATTGATCGTGATGGATCCCGGCCTGGTATTTTTGCTGGTGGATAACCTGTTTGGCGGCGATGGCCGTTTCCATACCCGTGTCGAGGGCCGCGACTTCACGCAGACGGAACAAAGGATCATCCAGCGCATACTGGAAATCATTTTCGAGACCTATTCCAAATCCTGGGAACCCGTCTATCCGGTCGAGTTCGAATACATACGTTCCGAGATGAATACCCAGTTTGCCAATATCGCGACCCCGAACGAAGTCGTGGTATCGACTACTTTCACGATAGAACTGGGGCCGGTCAGCGGCGAGATGCACATCTGCATGCCGTACGCAATGATAGAACCTATCCGCGATCTGCTGACTTCCAGCCTGCAGGGTGAAACGCTGGAGGTCGACAAGCGCTGGGTGCGCCTGATGACGCAGCAGATACAGATAGCCGAGGTGGAAATCGTCGCCGACCTGGGCAGCACCCGGGTGACTCTGGGTGATATCCTGAATATGAAGCAAGGCGATATCATTCCGCTGGCGATACCGGAGATCGTTTCCGCCAAAGTGGACGGCACGCCGGTGATGGAATGCAAATACGGCGTATTCAACGGGCAATATGCATTACGCGTGGAAAAACTGATCAGTTCCAGCGTACAGGACATAGCACAAGGAGAAAATCATGGATGACAATAACGACGCACCTATCAGTGAAGACGATTGGGGCGCCGCCATCGCGGAACAGGCCAAGGCTGAAGCTGCCATCGCAGCACCGCCTCCTGCCGCCGCGACCATCTTCAAGGAATTCAGCGGCAAAGGCACTGCTACCGAGACCCATAACGATATCGATTTCATCCTGGACATCCCGGTACAGTTGACGGTAGAGTTGGGCCGCACCAAAATCGCGATCAAGAACCTGCTGCAACTGGCGCAGGGTTCCGTCGTCGAGCTGGATGGCCTGGCAGGCGAGCCGATGGATGTGCTGGTCAACGGCTGCCTGATAGCGCAAGGCGAGGTGGTGGTGGTCAACGATAAATTCGGTATCCGCCTGACCGATATCGTGACGCCGGCGGAACGCATACGCAAGTTGAACAAATAAGCTGAACAAATAAATCAAACAAATACATCAAACAAATAAACTGAATACATGAGGCGATTTTTATTTCCGGCAGCACTATTGGTCACGGCAAACCCTGTATTCTCAGCAGAACAGACGGCGATTTCGCCCACCGCCGGCTTGTTGCAGATATTCCTGGGCCTCGTCGCAGTATTGGCATTGATGGCCTTTGCGGCGTGGGCGTTTAAAAGGATAGGCCCGGTCACATCGGGTAACAAGGTGTCGGTCAAGATCGTCGGCGGCGTCAACGTCGGCAATCGCGAGCGCATCATGGTGGTGGAAGTTGCCGACCAGTGGATCGTGGTCGGTATCACCGCCAGCCAGATCAATACCTTGTCGACTATGCCCAAACAAGCAAACCTGGTTGAACAACAGGATGACGCCCAGCCTGTGAATCAGTTCTCCACCTGGCTGAAGCGCACGATGGATAAACGCAACGAGCCACAGCAGTAAATCAAAGTATGAAAATATCTAGCACTTTCGCACCGGGCATGTTGCCGGCCCTTGTTTGCCTGGCCGGATTGGCTGGGCTGGCATTTCCTGGGCAGGCATTCGCACAGGCGGCCGGCGGGCTGGCCGCCATCACTTCCACCCCCGCCCCCGGCGGCGGGCAAAACTATACGCTGCCTATACAGACCCTGCTGTTCCTGACGGCATTGTCTTTCATACCGGCCGTGCTGCTGATGATGACCAGCTTCACCCGCATCATCATCGTGCTGTCCCTGCTCAGGCAGGCGCTGGGTACGCAGTCGGCGCCGCCGAACCAGGTGATGGTGGGTCTCGCGCTGTTTTTGACCTTGTTCGTGATGGGGCCGGTGTTCGACAAAATCTACGTCGACGCTTATCAGCCGTTTGCAGAAAACAAGATGACGATGCAGGTGGCGATGGAAAAAGGCGTGGAACCGCTGAAAAAATTCATGATCAAGCAGACCAGGCAAGCCGACCTGGCCCTGTACGTGAAATTGTCGAATACGCCGCAACTGCAAGGGCCGGAAGAGATTCCTTTGCGCATCCTGATTCCGGCTTTTATCACCAGCGAATTGAAGACCGCGTTCCAGATCAGTTTCGCCATCTTCATTCCCTTCCTGATCATCGACATGGTGGTCGCCAGCGTGCTGATGTCCATGGGTATGATGATGGTGTCGCCGGCGATTGTATCGCTGCCCTTCAAGCTGATGCTATTCGTGCTGGTGGACGGATGGCAGTTGCTGATCGGCTCGCTCGCTCAAAGCTTCTATTAGAAAGAATAAAATGACTCCAGATAGCGTAATGACGCTTGGCCGCCAGGCAATAGAAGTCACCCTGATGGTGTCCGCGCCGCTGCTGCTGGTTGCTTTGGGCATAGGCTTGATCGTCAGTATCTTCCAGGCTGCCACCCAGATCAATGAAACGACCCTGTCCTTCATCCCAAAACTGATTGGCATCTTTGTCACGCTGGTACTGGCGGGTCCGTGGATGCTGACGGTATTGCTGGATTATATGCGGCAGGTGTTTGCCAGCATCCCGACGCTGGCAGGTTAAACGCCCGCCCGCCTCAATACAGACACAGTCATGGTGACCTTTACCAGCAATGCTCTGATAGGGTTGATACTCTCTTTTATCTGGCCCCTGACCCGGATACTGGGAATGATCGTCATTGCCCCTCCTTTCGGCAACAGCACGGTGCCGGTGCAGGTCAAGCTGGTGCTGGGTATCATGCTGGCGATGATCGTTGCGCCGACGATTCCTGCGCTGGATGTCGCCGATCCGCTATCGCTGACCGGCATCATGATCCTGTCGCAGCAGTTTGTGATCGGCATCGCGATGGGCTTTGTGATCCGCGTTATTTTTTCCGGCATAGAGATGGCCGGCGAGGTAATAGGCCTGACGATGGGCCTGGGCTTTGCCAGCTTCTTCGACCCGCAGACCCAGGGACGCACCAATGCAATCAGCCAGTTCCTGGTGCTGGTGGCGACCCTGCTGTTCGTGACGATGAACGTGCACCTGTCCATGCTGGCGACACTGGTCGAGAGTTTCACTACCATCCCCATTTCAACCTCGCTGACGACCGGTTTCAATTTCCAGCGGCTGGCGATCTGGGGCGAGCAGATTTTCATCTACGGCATGCGCTTGTCGCTGCCCATCGTCGCCGCGCTGCTGATCACCAATATTGCACTGGGCATATTGACCCGCGCCGCGCCGCAGCTTAACCTGTTCGGTATAGGTTTTCCGATTACGATAGGCGTCGGTTTTCTGATGGTGGGCCTGATTCTGCCTTACCTGATGCTGCCCATAGAAACCATGTTCCGGCAAAGTATCGAAGCCGTGCAGTCACTATCACTGCAGCCGCCACCTGCCGTTCCGATTCCTCGTTAGCCTCTTTTTTCTGCGGAGTATTCTTCATGGCAAGCAAGCCCTTCCTGGCGAAAAATGCCTTGTATTCCGTGCAGCAGATCAGGGCAATGGAGAAAGCTGCAAACGCCACCTTGCCCCCTGAGACCCTGATGCGCCGGGCCGGCGTGGCCTCTGCCGTGTATGCCAGGAGCTTATTGGCCCGCCCGCCCGCGAATGTGCTGGTCATCGCAGGTCCCGGCAATAACGGCGGCGACGCGCTGGAAACCGCCCATTTGCTGGCGGACGACGGTTATGCAGTTTCCGTCATACTATGCTGCGACCTTGCACGATTCTCATCCGATGCACAGAAATGCTATCAGCGGGCACTGTCCAGCAAGGTGCTTTTTTTCGGCCCCGACTACCTGAGCCAGGCCAGGCCCGAGCAATGGTCGCTGGCAATAGACGGCTTATTCGGCATAGGTCTGGCGCGCCCGATCAGCGGCCTCTTGCAGGATGTGGTGGAAAAGCTCAACCAGCTATCGGCCTTGTACCGCTTCCCGGTCCTGTCGCTGGATGTGCCCAGCGGCCTGAACGCTGACACCGGACAGATCGTCGGCCAGCAAGGCAGCGCCGTATCGGCTACCCACACGCTAACCTTTATCGGCAACAAGCCGGGCCTGCACACCGGTGCCGGCCGGGACCATGCAGGCCTGGTGGAGGTCGCCGACCTGGCGATCGATCAGCAATTCAGGCAAGTGCCAAAGGCGCAATTGATCAACCAGATGATGTTTTCAGCTCTGCTAAAGCCGCGCCCGCACAATTCGCACAAAGGCAGCTTTGGCGACGTGCTGGTCATAGGCGGAGCGCCAGGCATGGCGGGAGCCGTCTTGCTGTCGGCACGTGCCGCTGCACATTGCGGCGCCGGCCGGGTGTTCGCAGGATTTGTTGCAGAGCCGCCGGCCTACGACAGCCAGAACCCCGAACTGATGCTGCGCCGGGCCGGCGACGCCGATTTTTCCGTCAACGCAGTTGTCATAGGGCCGGGCCTGGGCCTGTCGCCGGCATCCAGCGACGTACTAAGCAAGGTATTGCAGCAAGCCAGGAAACTGGTGGTCGACGCCGATGCGCTGAACCTGATTGCAGCCAACGCCGATCTGCAGAAATTGCTGGCGTCCCGCACCGGCGCCACCATCCTGACTCCGCATCCGCTGGAAGCCGCCCGCCTATTGGGGATCAGCGCCACCGAAGTGCAGGCGGACCGGCTGCATGCCGCACGTGCGCTGGCCAGCCGCTACGCGGCCACGGTCATCCTGAAAGGTTCCGGTTCCGTCATTGCGCAAGCAGATGGCGAAGTAATCATCAACCATACCGGCAATCCTGCACTGGCCACCGCCGGCACCGGCGATATCCTGGCCGGGATCTGCGGCAGCTTGCTCATTGGCGAAGCGCCTGCGTTCGATATAGCAGGCCTGGCGGTTTGCCTGCATGGTCTGGCCGCCGACCGGCTGGTCGCGCAAGGCATAGGCCCGCTGGGCATCACGTCCGGCGAACTGATACACGCAGTCAGGAATTGCCTGAACGAGATGCTGGCCGATAGTTCAGAAGCGGCGGATGCCTACTAGATAAAGGTATGCGGGAATGTAGCCCGGATGGAGCGTAGTGAAATCCGGGGGCAAATTACTTTCTGGATTGACCAAGGTTTTGCGCAAAGCGGGAAAATCCGCAACTCAATCCTGGTGCAGGCGCCCCGCCGTAATCGTCAATATCCTTGAACACCGGGCGGCAATCGATAAATCGTGCGTGACCAACACCAGCGTAGATCCACGCTCGCGGTTCAGTGCAAACATCAATTGTATGACGGACTCCCCGGTGGCCGCGTCCAGACTGCCGGTCGGCTCATCGGCAAACAACAGCGGCGGCTCGGTCACAAAGGCGCGCGCCAGCGCCACCCTCTGCTGCTCGCCGCCGGACAAGTATTTGGGATAATGCTTCAGGCGGCTGGCCAGGCCGACGTGCGCCAGCATCTCTTCCGCCTTTTCGCGCGCCCGCTTGTCGCCGCGCAGTTCCAGCGGCAGCATCACATTTTCCAGCGCATTCAAATGCATCAGTAACTGGAAGGACTGGAACACAAAGCCCAGTTTCTCTTTCCTGAAACCGGCCCGGCCATCTTCATCCAATGCAAAAATATCTACGCCATCCAGTATTACCTTGCCATGGCTGGGAGTATCCAGACCGGCCAGGATGCCCAGCAAAGTCGACTTGCCGGATCCAGATGCACCAACTATCGCGAGCGTTTCCCCTGCTTGCGCGGTAAAATCGATCTCGTGCAAAATTGTCAGTTCGCCGGACGCATCGGCGACGCGCTTGGATAAATGCTGTACCCCGATAGCAGTACGTGTCAATTCCAAAGGAAGGTTCATGCTGTTCTTTAATCAAAAAAGTTTGGTCTGGCGTATATGTGGGCTGATGCTGTCAATGACAATCTGTTTATTCGGCGCGGCTGCCTATTCTGCATCAAAAACCGTGCTTGTGCTCGGCGACAGCCTGTCTGCCGAATACGGCCTGGCGCGCGGCACCGGCTGGGTAGCACTGCTGGATCAACGCCTGAAACAAAAAAAGATCGACGCTATCGTGGTCAATGCCAGCATCAGCGGTGAAACCACCAGCGGCGGCAAAGCCCGGCTGGAAAACCTGTTGAACAAGCACCATCCAGACATCGTGATCATAGAACTGGGCGGTAACGACGCATTGCGCGGCCTGGCATTGGGCGCATCGGAAGCCAATTTTCGCGACATGATCGCGATGTCCAGGACGGCCAAGGCCAGAGTCTTATTGGTCGGCATGCAAATTCCACCGAATTACGGCAGGGAATATACCGAGAATTTTTTCTCCATGTACGCGAAGCTGGCCAAGGAAAGCAAGTCGGAGCTGGTACCCTTCCTGCTGGAAGGCGTGGCCGACAAACCTGAACTGTTCCAGCCGGATCGTATCCACCTGCTGGCGCAAGCCCATCCCAGGATGCTGGACAATGTCTGGCCGCACTTGCAAGTCCTGATGCAGAACAAATCGAAATGAATTCATGAAATATCCGGAAATACTCAGCTTCACTGATCTGCTGCCGCGACTGGCAGACTTTGACTGCATCATCGACGTGCGCAGTCCCTCCGAATACGCCGAGGACCACATCCCCGGCGCCATCAATTGCCCGGTGCTGGACGACGAGCAGCGCGTGCGTGTCGGCACCATCTATAAGCAGGTCAACTCTTTCGAAGCGAAAAAGATAGGCGCGGCACTGATTGCGAAAAATATCGCGCAGCACATTGAAACCCGTTTCCTGGACAAGCCCAAGGACTGGACGCCGCTGGTGTATTGCTGGCGCGGCGGCAATCGCAGCGGCGCGATGTCGCTGATACTGGCCAAGATAGGCTGGCCGGTGACGCAACTTGACGGCGGCTATAAGAATTTCCGCAGCCACGTGAATGAAGTGCTGCCGCATTTCGCGTCGCGCTTTCAATGGCGGGTCATTTGCGGCACCACAGGCAGCGGCAAGAGCCGCCTGCTGCAGGCGCTGGCTGCCCAGGGTATGCAGGTACTGGACCTGGAACAACTGGCCGTGCATCGCGGCTCCGTGCTGGGCAATTTACCCAGCCAGGCGCAGCCGTCGCAGAAAAAATTTGAAAGCGGCATCTGGCAAACCTTGCGCCATTTCGATGCCGGCCTGCCGGTCTTTGTCGAAGCTGAAAGCAAAAAAGTGGGCAAGCTCAGGGTGCCGGATGCCATCATGGAAGAAATGCGCAAGTCGCCATGCATCAACCTCAGCCTGCCAACCGAGCAAAGAGTGCAATTGCTAATGGATGATTACGCCCATTTCGTGCACGACACCGCCGATCTGAACCAGCAACTGGACTGCCTCCAGAATCTGCACGGCAAAGAAAGAATCCAGGGCTGGAAGCAGATGGCGGATAGCGGGCAGATGCACGAACTGGTCAGGGAACTACTGGAAAAGCACTACGATCCGGCCTATTTGCGTTCGATTAACAAAAATTTCCTGCAGTCGCCGAACGCACTGCTGATAGATCAGGCAGGTATAGGCAATGAGGATTTTTTGCTGAGCGTACACAAGATAATTGAGGCCGGCACCGCTTCCGTACAAACCGCGCAGCCATAAAAAAACGGTGGCATTGCACCACCGTCTTTTTTGCCCTTGTAGTAGCGACATGATGAGGAATCTTAGAAACCTCGGGTCCGCGCCTAAAATCGCGGATGCGTACTGCTCGAATTTTAACTTCATACTTCACTAATAACCGGTACACCAGACACCACCGGAACCCACTCAATTCGTAATAACGACCTTGATTTCCAGTTTATAGACCTCCTTCTTTTGAACCAGTTACGGGTTCAATATAGGCCAATGCCTACGATACGGGAAGACAAATATAACTATCCAAGCCGGGTTGAGGATTTAAAAAATTAACTAAACAATATCCTCGAATCAACTCAATATCTGCGCAAAGACGGCGCTGTTGCAGTTCACTAGCGCAATCCGGGAACGCTGCCCTTCCATAGTGAAGAGATGGCGCCGCTGCCGATAGAAGCGCCGAATTTCTTCAATACGCGTTCAGGCAAGCCTTCTTTCTGCGTATAGTCGACGATGTCTTCAGCCTTGACAATATCGCGGGCGACACTGTCCGTAGTGCCAAAGCCGTCTGCCAAGCCCATCTCCACCGCCTTGGCGCCTATCCAGAACAGGCCGGTAAAGGTTTCCGGGGTTTCCTTCAGGCGCTGGCCGCGCCCCTTGCGCACCGTTTCGATGAACTGCTGGTGTATCTCATCCAGCATTGCCTGGGAAAAAGCCTTCTGCTTGTCGGACTGCGGCGAGAACGGATCCATGAAGCCCTTGTTTTCTCCGGCAGTCATCAGGCGGCGCTCCACGCCGACCTTGTCCATCAAGCCGGTAAAGCCGAAGCCGTCCATCAGCACGCCGATCGAGCCGACGATGCTGGCCTTGTTGACATAGATCTGGTCGGCCGAGGCGGCAATATAGTAGCCGCCCGATGCGCACATCTCATCGACGACCACATACAATTTCTTTTGCGGATAAGCCTTGCGCAGGCGCAACATCTCATCGCTGATGATGCCGGCCTGTACCGGGCTGCCGCCAGGGCTATTGATGTGCATCACCACACCGACCGAACCGGCATCGGCGAAAGCGCGGTCCAGCGCCGGCACGACTACCTTGGCGCCGCCGCTGCTGTCCGTGTCTATCGTTCCGTTGATTTCTATCAAGGCCGTATGCCGGCCCAGGTTTTCCATTTC